>Ga0265295_1000625_pt1 | contig 69477 bp, 46 predicted proteins | sample Munlansysbiofilm_FD_192503 | JGI IMG/M metagenome (GOLD analysis project Ga0265295, IMG submission 192503) | Leachate microbial communities from a municipal landfill in Southern Ontario, Canada - Methane capture system biofilm | ecosystem: Engineered > Solid waste > Landfill > Unclassified ...
CTGGCTGCGGTATTTATCGAGTATCCCCATGGCCGATGCCTCGTCACCACCGGTTGCCTGGGCATAGGCTTTGGCAATGTTTTTCGCCTCCAGCAGAGCCTGCTCGCGGCCTTTTTGCCATGTTCTGCCCGCTGAGGATTCATAGGCCGATTTGAACTGTTCGTAGAGGCCACGGCTATCGAGATCGCGCTCGAATTGGGCGATGTGCCCCTGCTTGCCGTAGTAACCGCACATTTCGTCAAAGACCTTAACGAAGACCGCAAGGAGCGCATCGATCTGGGTCTTGCTGATGACGTCCGCTTTCTGGTCTATGTTGAATAGAATGCTTTTCGACGGGATGGCGACGGCTCGCTTGAGATCACCACGCAGGATCTCGTTGTCGCCACACTTGGGCAGGAACAGGTCAAGTGCCGAGGCACCGTCGATCTGCCGGTTTTCGAGCAATAGCGCCAGCATCTTCAGCAGATGGGATTTACCAGACCCGAAGAAGCCGGAAACCCAAACGCCATTAGCACCTGCATAGTTGTTGTAAGCGTCCAGAAAAGACTCAAGCCGCTTCTCGACTTCGTTGGTCAATACGTATTCTTCAATCTCGAGGCGAAGGCTGGCTTCATCGTCAGCTTTGATGACCCCTTCAATCGGGCGGTCAACTGGCTTGTTAAAAATGGTCTTAAGAGTCACTACGCTTCCCTCATTCATGCTTCGCAGTGAAAGATGTTGAATGCCCGGTAGTACCTGTCGTCATGCAGCCTTCCGAAGAGATCTAGCGATGCCCCGGACTCCAGGGAATGGGTGTAGGCTCCCGGAAAAAACATGACGCTCGGCTTTTCTTTCGCCGTGCTCTGCAAATTGTTCAAAACGTTGTGCGAGCGGATGTAGGGGAACACCTCGCCAACCCCGGACAGAAAAAGAACCTCGAAATCCCTGCTTGCCTGCTTGGCCGCAATGGCCGGAACAAGATGCGCTTCGGGGTCAAGCACGCCTTGCAGTAATTCCTTGAACTGCTCTTTGGAGACGGAATCCTCCATTTCGACAATCTGCTCCCAGATGTCACGCTCTTTGAGAATTTCTATGGAAAGGTCATACAGATTGATTTCCAGAATCCGGACACCGGCCTGCTCAAGGCGATTAACCAGCTGACGCTGGAGCCGCTCCATTTCGACGGACTCTTCCGGCTTGTAAGGGCATATAAAGAACGGGACCTCGTTGCCGAGTCCTTGCTTGTTGAGAAAACGCTGGCCCGAGATCACTGCAAAGAGATGCTGAAATCTGTCCTGCATCGGCATTCTGGCTATATCTGCTGTCACCGCTTCATCCCCTTCACATCGGATTCAAATACAGGGAAGTACAAAACATCCCTGCGGCTGCCTTGATGAAACAGTTCCAACAGTCTTGGACTGAGCATGGCAGCGTGGATCATGTTGTTGGCCGTTAGGAGATCGGCCTCGCGAAGCATCTTGAACAGGACCTGCCGCAATTTGCCTCGTGTCGCCGGGGTGATCTCATCCAGTTCCAAATGCCACTCGGATTTCCGGTTGAAGAAGGAATCAAAATCCTCGTGGGTCAGATCGCTTTTCAATGTGATGTAGCGCTCCCGAAGCACTTCGACGGTAAAATCAGCGATGAATCTGTACCGGCGGCAAACGGCGAGCCACAGGAGATAGGCCTGCTCTTGGTGGCTGCCCTCAACAAGGAATTCAAGTTCGCCTGGGCTCAGCGTTCTAAGCCGAGAGATGACCTCGCGGCAGACACGTTTGAGCGTATTCAGCGTTCTGGTCTGTAGTAAGTTTTCTGCGATGACTTTGTCTCGAACAGCGTTCCAGTCGCCAAGATCAAGATACAGCGCGGCCAGCTCCACCGATTCGCGGTGAAAGAGACTGCCCGTTGTAAATGACATGCTGTATCTATCGTTACTCATTCTTGCTCAGGATTCCTTTTTGTCATGTTCGTAAGCGCCACCGGCCTTTACCCATTCGTCCACCTCATCCTTCTTGAACTTCCAGAGGCGACCCATGCGATGCGCAGGCATTTCATGTTTATCAATCCACGTGTACACGGTGTCATTGCTGACCCCGAGGCACTTGCAGATCTCACTTGTCGATAACCAGCGGTCTTCCATCTCGGCCATTTCTCAAGCGCCTCGTAGGAGATTTTTCGGATAAGTAACGCGCATACCAGATGGAACGTAATTGTGCACAGGCAAAACTATCCCAAATAACTCGTTATAACATACTCCATATTGACCTGATTTCAACGATTTTTGCCGATATGACAGCCTTGCGTCAGTACCAATTAAAGCTAAACCGCTGCTGAATACAAAAAAAGCCGTTCAGCTTAAGCTGAACGGCATATTGGTCGGGGCGGAGGGATTTGAACCCCCGACCTACTGGTCCCAAACCAGTCGCGCTGACCAAGCTGCGCTACGCCCCGTAAATGATAAACTATAATATAGCCCCGCAGCAGCACTTTTACCAGCCCGCTGAACCGCCTTAGTGTGTCTTCGTGTGCCTTGATGTGTCTTAGTGTCCCCCCCTTCGCGCCCCTTAGTGGTTCAAACGGACCTTGATGCCGTTGTTGCTCAGATATTCCTTAAGTTCAGCGATATTTAGGGTCTGGAAATGGAATACCGAAGCCGCCAGCAGGATTTTTGCGCCGGCCTGAACCGCCTCGAGGAAATGTTGTTTTTCGCCGGCACCGCCGGAGGCGACGATTTTTGCCCGACAATTTTCAGCCAATACGCGGATGAGCGGCAAGTCATAGCCGCATTTGGCTCCGTCTCCTGCCTTGCTGGTAGGCAGTATGACTTCCACGCCGTAGTCGTCTATCTGCCTGGCCCATCGCAGGGCGTCTTTGCCGGTGGCGGTTCTGCCGCCGTCGATATAGACCTCGTAGCCTGAGTCCATGTCGGCATTGCGGTCCACGTCTATGGCCACGGTTACCGCTTTGGCGCCGAACTCGCGGATCAGGGCCGGAATTAGTTCCGGATGGCGAAAAGCTGCGCTGCTGAGCGAGACCTTGTCGGCACCGGCCTGCAAGACGGCGCCGGCACTTTGCAGGTCGGAGATGCCGCCGCCCACCGTGAATGGTATGGTGCAGACCTTTGCCACCTTGCGCACCACTTCAAGCATGGTGCCGCGTTGTTCGACAGTGGCGCTAATATCCAATAGGGCCAGTTCGTCGGCGCCGGCATTCATATAAGCCAGCGCGCACTCTACCGGGTCTCCGGCATCGCGGATATCAACGAAGTGCAGGCCTTTGACCACGCGCCCCGCCTGCATATCCAGACAAGGCATAATTAAAATGTCGTCATTCATGATTTTATCCCGAAAGTTTTCCATGCGATCCATCCCTTCGTGTACCTTCGTATCCCTTCGTGTCTCTTCGTATGCCTTCGTGTGCCTTCGTGTCTCTTCGTGTCTCTTCGTGACCTCCCCCCTTAGTGTACCTTAGACCCCGTCCAAAAAGGTCATAACGCCGAAGGGTCGTTAGTGGCGCCCCTACAGGGCGCCGGATTCGGGGGGGGGGCTTTACCCAGGGTGGCGCTCGGCTCCTACGGAGCCTCGCTTACCCTGGGCTGTATTAGGTTGCCCCTTCGGGGCACCAAATGGACAGATTATCAAGAAAAAATTGAAATTTCAGCAGGAAATTTGCGTTTCCATGATATTTCATCGAGTTTTCTGCTTTGTCCGGCTCTTTTTTCCCAACAAACCAAAACGGGCAAGCGCCGCATAAGCCCTTCGTGTCTCTTCGTGTCTCTTCGTGTCTCTTCGTGATCTCCCCCCTTCGTGTACCTTAGTGGTTCAATGTTTTTTTTGGATGCGGTCTATTTATTCTCTTTGCCAGCAGGCATATGTACCGCTGGGCAGAGGCAGGGTTTGCTTGTTTTCCGGCAGGGTCATCTCAGCGGCCTGTATGTCGCCCTCCGGCATTATTTGTCGCAACAGGTTTTTCAGCAGCAGCGGTGTATATCCCGGGGTATGGCAGCTCAGGAAGAGGAATTCAGCCTCTTTACTCAGCACTTGCCGGCACAATTCGAGCAACTCCAGCATATGCGCATCGATCTGGAAAAGCTCCTGCCGGCTGCCCCGTCCAAAGCTGGGCGGGTCCAGGATTATGGCGTCATACTGGTTTTTGCGGCGTATCTCGCGGCGCAAAAACTTCTGCACGTCGTCACAAATCCAGCGTATGGCTGCGGTGCCCAGTCCATTCAGCGCGGCATTGCGGCGCGCCCAGAGCAGCATTTTTTTGGAGGCGTCCAGATGGCAGACCTGGCAGTCGGCCTTAGCCAGAGCCAGGCTAGCACCGCCGGAGTAGGCAAAAAGATTTAGCAGCGTCAGTTGCCGTCCGGCTTTGGCGGCCAGCTCCGGCAGTTGTCTCCAGGCCAGGGCGTGTTCGGGAAAAAGCCCCACGTGACCGAAGTCAGTGAGCTGCAGTTCGAAGCGCAAACCAGCCAAGCGGCAGTTCCAGGCATTGGCTATGGGGCGGCGGCGGTTCCAGACCCCGTCCCGGCCCTCGCGCGTGAACACGGCGTCGGCCTGGCGCCAGAGCTGCTCCGGCTGGCTGGGGCGCCAAAGCGCCTGGGAGCAAGGCCGGTCCAGCAGATATGCCCCGAAGCGTTCCAGCTTGCGTCCGTTGCCGGCGTCGACAAAAATGTAATCCTCAGGCTCCTGGCTCACTTATGCACTCCGCGCTTCAGGCAAAAAAGTCTCTGGTGGCCTTCATCCAGGCCTCGGCGAGCAGCTGATGTCCTGCCAGGCTGGGGTGCACGCCGTCCCGCAGCCAGTATTCTGCCGGAGCTAGCTTGCATGCCTGGTCCAAGATGCTCTGACAGGGCAGGAAAACGGCGTCGAACTCGGCGCTGAGTTCTTTGACCATGACTGCTCTTTGGCGCATCTCCGGCAGCCAGTGTTTTTCGACTGCGCCGGTGAGCAGCACGAAGGGTTCCATTAAAACCAGTTTGACTTCGGGCAGCTGCTGCCTGGTCCACTGTAAAAGCTGTCTGTAAACCATGCCGTAGCGTTCCGGTTCCACACCGTTGTCGCGTTCAGGATTGACCCCGTGCCAGGTGTCATTGACGCCGATCAGGATGCTGATCAAGTCCGGCTTCAGATTAAGCGCATCGATCTTCCAGCGCGCATACAGGTCCACCACGCGATTGCCGCTGATGCCGCGGTTATGGAACTGCAGAGCGCGCTCGGGCAGCTGCTTGAGCAGGCTGGCGGCCACCAGGCCAGGGTAGCCCTGGCCCAAAAGCAGGTTCGCAGTGTGCTGCGCCTCGACCTCGCGGGAACGATGTACATCAGTGATCGAATCACCTTGAAATAGAACGACCTTGCCGGACATGAGTACCTCTAAATAAAAAAACCGATATCAATGACAAAAAAAAATGACGTGAAAAGTTTTTGAACAGCAAGCCACAGCAAGTTTTCTTAGCTTTGGGTCAGCGCACCGTTTCTGTGTAGCCAGCTTTTTGGCAGCGGATTAGTTCAGCAAGAACCTACCGCTGCTCCACTCATCCAGGCAGATTTTATTTACTTCCTGCAGTCCCAGGGCGACATATCTTTGTTTCACCGCCTCATATTGTTCATGCAGTATGCCTGAGAGAATAAGATAAGCCGGGTTTCTGCTCTTGGCTACATAGCCGACAATATTTTCGGCATATTCAATCAGCACCGGGGCCAGTATATTGGCGGCCACCACCCGGCAGGGTTGCGCGGGACTATAGTCTTGCACATCGGCCAGCTCGGGCTGCACATCGGCATGGCCGGCAGCCAGCAGGTTTTGGCGCGCGCAGTCAACTGCTTGCGGATCATGATCAAAGGCAAACACAGGCTCATAGCCAAGCAGCTTGGCGGCTATGCTCAAAATGCCGCTGCCGCAGCCGGCCTCCAGGAAGGACTGCCCCTCGCCTAGCTCGGCCTGTATCTGGTCCAAAAACTGCAGGCAGGCCTTGGTTGTGCCGTGATAGCCGGTGCCGAAACACATCCCCGGGTCCAGCTCCAGCAGCAGCTCTCCGGGCTTTGCGCAGTAGCTTTCCCAGCTAGGCTTCACCACGATGCGTTCGGAGGCCTTGAAGCAGTGAAAATGCCGCTTCCAGCTCTCCGCCCAGTCCTCTGCATGCATCACGATGGGCGCCAGGCTCAAAACCGGCTTGCCTAGCAGTGCCCGCCACTGCGGCAGCTGCCGGCGCAGCTCTTGCGCCAGCAGCTCAGCCTCGCTGGCGGAGGCGCAATGCAGCAGTATGCTGGCCTTGCCGCTCTCCAGGTCGCTGTAGGAAGAACTGCTCAGCTCCAGAGCACAGAGCAGCTCCTCCAAGGGCGCGGCGACGTCGGGCGCGCTCACGATTTCGACAAAATGCAGCGTGGTATCATTCATGCTAAAAAACCAAGCGATGTCTCAATAGCTGTCCTTTATTGCCTGCCAAAGGGTGAAAGCTCTCGCAGGTCTTTGATGATAGGCGGCAGAGCCTGCAGTATGGTGTCCACATCAGCTTCGGTATTATAGCGTGAAAAGCTGAAGCGAATCGAGCCGTGCAGCGCCTTGTAGTCCAGGCCTATGGCGCGCAACACGTGCGAAGGCTCCAGCGAGCCAGTGGTGCAGGCCGAGCCTGAAGAGGCGCAGACCTTGGCTGCCAGATAAAGACGCAGCAGAATGGCCTCGCCCTCGACGTACTTAAAGCTGATATTGCAAGTATTGGGCAGCCGTGAGCTGGGGTCGCCGTTGACCTGTGGGTCCGGGCAGCTACTGAGCAATCCGCTTTCAAGGCGGTCACGCAGCCGGCAAAGCTCTGCGCCCTCGCCGGCCATGTCGCGCATCGCCATGCGCGCAGCTTCGCCCAACCCAGCAATAGCGGCGACATTTTCGGTGCCGGCACGCAGCCCATTCTCCTGGTGTCCTCCAATAATCAAGGGTTTAAAAGGCACAAAGCGCTTACGGTAAAGCGCTCCAATTCCCTTGGGGGCATGCAATTTATGGCCGCTAATCGAGAGGAAGTCTATCTGGCTGTCGCGCAAATGCAAGGGCACCTTGCCTACCGACTGCACTGCATCACTATGGAACAGCGCGCCTTTAGCGTGTGCCAACTCTGCCAGCTCGTAAATGGGATAGATATTGCCTATCTCGTTGTTGGCTGCCATCACCGAGACTATGGCGGTTTCTTCATTTATCAAGGCCTTGGCCTCATCCAGGTCTATGCGCCCCTGTGAATCAACGCTAAGGTAGTCAACCTGATAGCCGCGCTTTTGCAAGCTGCGGCAGAGATTAAGCACCGCTGGGTGTTCCACTACGCTGCTCAGTATCTTACGCCGGCCTATCTGCGTTTGCAAAGCGCTGAGTATAGCGGCATTGTTCGATTCGCTGCCGCCGCTGGTGAAGATAATCTCATCGGATCCATCGGCTCCGATCAGCTCGGCCAGCGCTTCACGCGCCTGGCGCATGGCCTCAGCAGCCGGCCCACTAAAAGGGTAGATACTGGATGGATTGCCGTAGTACCTGGTCAGAAAGGGCTGCATGGCCTGCAACACTTCCGGAGCTATGCAAGTAGTGGCATTGTTGTCGACATAAATCACATCGTCATTCATCAGCCTCACCCCCTCACCTGACTTCTTCAACTATGATGGAGGCCGAGACCTTCTCGTGCAGCTTCGCCTCCACCCAAAGACGCAGTGTCTGCTCGGCGGAATGACAGGCCGCGCAGCGTCCCTGCAGGCGCACGAGCACCTTGTCGCCGTCTATGTCAACCAGCTCAATGTCGCCGCCGTCAGCTTGCAAACCGGGGCGTATAACGCTTTCAAACAATTCCTGAATTAGCGTTATTTTCTGCAGATTATTCGTCTTTAGGCCGGCTGTTGCTGCCCTTGCAGGAGACTTTTTACCCAAGACGTCAGCTAGTATCTCCTCTATTTCCGGGATGCATTCGCCGCAACCCCCGCCAGCCTTGCTGTAATGCGTGATCTGCTCGACGCTAGTCAGGTTGTTGGCGCGTATAACCTCGCGTATCTTGGCCTCGCTGACATTAAAGCACTGACAGACCACGCGCTCCTCGCCCTGGGCCTCATGTGCGACCGCAGGCAGCTCAAGCTCGGGAAATTTCTTCTGCAGATCCTGCATGGCGGCCTGAAAAGCTTCCATGCCCATCACGGAACAATGCATCTTGGCCTCGGGGAGCTCGCCGAGGAATTCAGCTATGTCCTGGTTGCTGAGGGCGGCGGCCTCAAGCAGGGTCTTGCCCTGCAGGATTTCAGTCAGCGCCGAGGCCGAGGCTATGGCCGAGGCGCAGCCGAAAGTCTGAAAGCTGGCCTTCACTATGGTCTTTTTGTCTTCGGAGAGCTTGAGATACAGCTTGATGGCGTCGCCGCAGACTATGTTGCCCACCTCGCCAACAGCATCGGCATCCTCGATCACCCCTATGTTGCGGGGCTTTAAAAAATGGTCCATGACCTTGTCAGTATAATTCCACATATTACAACCCCTTTTTTATCGTGGACGGGATTCTTTTGCCGGAACCCCCTCCGGTTTTCACACATTTGGCCTACACATCAAAAAAAAGTCGCATCCTGCTTTATGCCTGATGCGACCAGTCTAGTATCGAGCCTGCAATGCCGTTTTGCACAAGCCCTTCGGCGATTAGTCTTCGGGCTTGGTTTTCGGCAGGCCCCAGACGCGGTCGCCGTCCTTAAAGCGTCCTTCCTTCTTCAACTTGTCCACGCGTTCAAAGCGTTTCAGGACATTGCGTTTCTCGCTTACGGCTCCCTTAGTCTTCAAGCTGGGATGAACTGACATGGATATCTCCTATGAGCTATGATAAAAATCATCGTTTTTTGTAAACTGCTAATATACTACCGGCGCCGAATTCTGCAAGTCGCTTTTCAGCCGTCAAAACAAAGCAGGATTTTGGACCCCAAGACAGAGCCAGGCGCATTCGTCTAAAGGAGGCATTTCGGTCTTTTTTCCTTAATTTTGCCGTATTGAGGTGACAGTTGACAATTATGACGTATAGTATTTCATCAATTTCAACATTAAGGAAAAGAACAAACTCATGGAAGAACGCACTTGGGAATTTGCCAACATTGATATAGACCATGTACTAGAACTCATAGATGAGGCCTCAGTTAGCCGCCCGGTTGCCCTGGTTCTGGCGGCCAGGGATATTAATGCCGCCAAGGTACATGACTTTTTGAACCCCGACCTGGCCAATATCAGCGACCCCTATCTGCTGCCCGGAACCAGGCGAGCCGCGGAGCGCCTCTGGCAGGCAGTCACCAAAGGGGAACTCATTGTTATACACGGCGACTATGACACTGACGGCATCACCGCCTCGGCGCTGCTGGCCTCCATACTGCGCAAAAACGGCGCCAGGGTGGAATGCTATCTGCCGCATCGCATCGATGACGGCTACGGACTGACCGCCGAGTCCATCGCGCGCGCTGCCAAAGAAGGCTGCGCCCTCCTGCTTACAGTTGACTGCGGCATCACTAGCCATGAGGCGGCGGCAGCAGCAAAGAGCTGTGGACTGGACCTGATTATTACCGACCACCACACCCCGGACCTGGAGAAACTCAACGCTCTGGCCGTGGTGGACCCCAAGCTGCCCGGAGCGCCGCCGGAAACCCAGGAGCTTGCCGGCGTAGGCGTGGCATACAAGGTGGCGCAGGCATTTCTGAAGATGGGCAGAGAATACGGCTATGACTGCGACGAGAGTGAACTGCAGCAGTGCCTGGACCTGGTGGCGCTGGGCACGGTCGCCGATATCGTCCCCCTGCTGCATGAAAACCGCATCCTGGTGCATGCCGGATTGCAAATCCTGGCCTCGCAACACAGACCGGGAATACATGCGCTCTGTGGTATCGCAGGCGTCAATGAAAGCCTGCAGACCTCTGACATCACCTATAGACTGGCGCCGAGAATCAATGCCACCGGAAGAATGGGAGACCCCACCGACGGGCTGCAGCTGCTCGAGGCCGAAAGCATCGTCGAGGCCAACCGCCTGGCCCGAAGCCTGGATGAGCTGAATAAAAAACGACAGCTTATCGAAGAAGATGTGGTGCGCAATGCCGAGGAACAAATCAAGCGGCGCTACAACCTGGACTCGGCCAGGTCCATCGTGGTCTGGAACGACGGCTGGCATCAAGGCGTTGTAGGCATAGTCGCATCCAGACTGACCCGCCGCTATCACCGCCCCTCAATCGTGCTCACCAGAGACAATAACGGGCAGTTCACCGGCTCGGCGCGCAGCATACGCAAGCTTAACCTGATCACCGTGCTCGACGAATGCGCCGGCACGCTGTCGCGCTTCGGAGGGCACACCATGGCCGCAGGGCTGTCCTTGAACGAAGACAGGCTGGAAGAGTTCAGCGAACAGTTCGATGCCGCCGTGCAAAAAGCGCTGGGCATAGAATCGATGAAGCCGCTGCTCAATATCTGCGGCGAAGTCAGGCTCGATGAGCTGGACGAGGTCTTCTTCCAGGAACTGCAGATGCTCGAGCCTTTCGGCCACGGCAACCCGGAACCGGTGTTCTACAGCAGGCATGTCAGCGCCGACAAGCTGCTGCCGGCCGGCAGCAGCCACACCCGGGGAACAATGCGGGATGAAAGCGGTATGCATATGCAGTTTATCGCCTTTGGACGCCCGCCGGAAAGCTTCCCGCCGGCACCCTGGGACATAGTCTACTCGCCGCATATCAACCGCTATAATGGCTACGAGATACCACAGCTAAGGATACTCGACGTGGTAAGCTCGAGATGAAGTAAACTCCGCCCCCGAACGGAACACAGGGGGAAAAGCGCGGCAAAGCGGAAACTTGGACAAAAATCACACTAAGTATCCCCCGTCCAATTCCTAAAAAACCAAAACGGGCAGGCGCCGCATAAGACTTTAGTGTGCCTTTGTGTCTCTTCGTGTGACTTCGTGTCCAACTGGCTTTTTGGACGGGGTCTATCCAAGAATAAACCCCCGGCAGTGGACAATTTTATTGCCTATGAGTCGTTCTATATTTGCCCTCGCCTGAGGCTTGCTAACAGCTTTTTCCACCTGGAGGCCAAACATGAGCGTAGACAAGAAAAAATTCGCCCTGACCCTGCTTTTCGCCGGCAACCTGATTTTCTTCGCTAGCACATTTTATTTCATGCAGGACAACCAAAGCCTGCAGGAACAACTCAAGGACCTGAATGCAAACCGGGAAAAATTGCTGACTGAAACTGAAACCCTGCGCGGCGAAAATAAGCGTCTGCAAAACCGCCCCCAGGCCAGAGCCGAGGACGAGCGCTCTAAGCAACAGATAGAAAGCCTGGAAAGCCTGCTGGACCGGCGCGAAGAGGAGATAGCCGCCCTGCGCAGACAACTGCCGGGCCAGACCGAAGGGGGAGAGGCGGGACGGCGCGCTCAAAGAGGCGCAGACGCACAAAACCGCGGCAGAGGAAACCGTCAGCTTAGCCCAGAGCAAAGCGAAAGGATGCAGGCCAGACGCGAAGAAATGCAAAAAAGACTCGAAGAGCAAAGCGCCAAGCGCGAGTACTTCTTTAAAAACCTGGATGTAAGCCAGATGAGCGCTGAACAACGCGGGCAAATCAGCCGTTATCAAGAGCTGCTGGCGAACCAGGAAAACCTTTTCAATGCTCCCAGGAGCGAGGGACAAAGACCTGACTTTACCGAAATGATGCAGCGCGCCAACGAAATCGCCGAGCTTTCAGTGAGCGTTAAGGAAACTCTCTTGCAAAACCTGGCCAGACAGCTAGGAACTCCGGAGGAGAGCTTCAGCAATGAGGTCAATGAGATATTGGAGCATACTACCAGCCGTGGCACAGCCGCCTTTGGAAGTGCATTCAGCCAAAGAGAAGGGTTCGGCAGAGGCGGCAGACGCCCTGCAGGCAGAAGACGCTGAATGGGCAACGATTCGAGGCTCGCCAATATAGCCCTTTTTTGAACACGAAGTCACACGAAGGAACACCAAGGCTTTTCCGCATTTATTAGAGAAAGTATGATTGATGACTTTTATAGAGAATACACTGATAGATTATTTCGGCAGCAACGAGATGTGCCTGGCGCTCATCCTTAAAAATCACGGTGAGCGCTTACAGGTGCAGGGAGCCGACGGCAAAGTCAGCCGCATTAATCAAAAACTGGTGCTTGCCGAATACGGCAAGCTTGAAAAAGACCCGCTGCAGCAGCTGCCCGAAATTCTGTTGGCCATACAGGAAAAGCAGGCGGAAATCGACCTGCCTCTGCTCTGGGAAGAGCTGCTGCCCAAGGCCGGCGCCAAGCTGGACCTCTGCGAACTGAGCAAATGCTACTTCGGCAATGCCAATAAACACGAGCTTTCCGCCCTGGCCAGGGCATTGCTGGAAGACAGTCTGCTTTTTCAACGCCAGGGACAGCAGTTTATCCTGCGCAGCCGCGAGGAGGTAGCCGAACTCGAAGAGCTGCGCCGGCAGCGGGCCGAAAGAGCCGCGCGCAAGGAAAGACAAAAACTCTGGCTACAACAAACCATCGGCAGCGCAGACGCGCCCCCCGAAACAATCCCCGAGGAGGCTGAAATACTCTTGCAGCATTGCCACGAGTACCTGTTCAACGGCTTTAACAGCGACAGCATCAATCTGCTCAATGAGGTCTTTCCAAAACGCCCAGTGCGGCACAGCGCACTGGACCTGCTGAAAATATGCCGGCGACTGCCGCAAAATGCCGACGAGTTCCTCCTGGCCAATGGCATACATGCCGGATTCTCAGCCGAAGTAACCCGGAAAGCCGAAGAAATCGCCGCCCAGGACCAAAGCCGGGCCGCCTGGCAGCAGGGCTTGGACCTGAGCGATAAATTCATCTTCAGCATAGACGACCCGGAAACCGAGGAGATCGACGACGCCCTCTCGTTCAGGCGCGAAGGCAATCGGCGCTTCGTCGGCATACATCTTGCCGCCCCCATCAATTTTGTGCAAAAGGGCGACCTGCTCGATGAGGTGGCCGCCGAAAGGCCGCTGTCGCTATATCTGCCCAGCAGCACGGTCACCATGTTTCCCCCACAGATCAGCTGCGCGCTGGCCAGCCTGCAAGAGGGCTGCCTCAGACCCACGCTGAGCTTCGAGGTAGAGCTTAATGAACAAGGCGAAATACTGGACTGGAGCCTGCAGGCCGCCAAACTAAAAGTGAATAAAAGACTGAGCTTTGACCAGGTCGACCTGGCCCTGCAAAACCCGCCCCAAGACCAGCTCAGCGAAACCCTGCATGAACTCTTGGCGCTGGCTAATCAGCTCTGCCAAAAACGGGAAGAGGACGGCGCCGTCAGCCTGAACCGGCCAGAGCTGAAAATCAGGGTGAGGGACGGCGAAATATGCGTCAGCGAGGAAAACCAGGAAAGCGACAGCCATCAAATCGTGCGTGAATGCATGGTGCTGGCCAACTACCTGGCGGCAAAATATGCCCTGAGAAATGAAATACCCATCATTTATCGCGTGCAGGACCCGAGCAGCGAGCCGGTTAGAAGCCTGAAAGGATACGACCCGCTGGAGTTCGAGCTGATGGTGCGCAAGATGAAACGCACAAGGCTTTCAACTTACCCGCAACCACATTTCGGACTGGGCCTGGACCTCTATACCCAGGTCAGCGCCCCCATACGCCGCTATGCCGACCTGGTCATACAAAGACAGCTGGCCGCAAAGCTGCAAAATGAAAAAATACCATATACGCAAGAGGAATTATTCGCGGTACTGGACAATGTCGAAAAAACCGCCATGCGCAACCGCGGCCTGGAGCGGGAGGCCAAACGACACTGGCTGCTCGAATATCTGCGCCGTGAATATATGCAGAAGGAAATAGAGGCCACCGTCGTCAGGCAGGAAGGAAGCCTGGTACTGGCTGAACTGGACCGCTTCTATGAAAGAGGCGTGGTCATGACCAGGGAAAGACCGCAGCTGGGAGAAAGACTGAAGGTCAGAATCATCGAGGCCAATCCGCAAACCGGACGCCTGGGCATGGAAATGGCCTGAGCGCCTCTAATTTGCGCTGCCGCCGCTTGTCTTGCACACGAAGACACACGAAGACACACTAACGAGTAAACTCTGAAATAGTTAGTCCTCGTCCTGGGCTTCAGCCTGCTCGCGGGCAAAATCCTCCAGGGTTTTCTCTTCGTTAAGCAAGACTTTGAGCTTGTCCAGAGCCTGGTTCTGGATTTGTCTTACTCTTTCGCGGGTTCTTCCTATGGCTCGGCTGACCTCTTCAAGGGTCTGCGGCTTGCCGCCCTGCAAGCCAAAGCGCAGGTTAAGTATGTCTCTTTCCCGCTGCCCCAGCAGAGCCACCAGCTGGTTCATGCGGCTCAGCGTCTCGTCATCCTGCACAATATCGTCAGGAGCGAAGGTCTTCTCGTCCGGAATTATATCCTTGAACTCGCCCTCGGCCCCGCTTTGTATAGGGTCGAATATCGAAATGGTCGAGGTCTTGCCCTGGCGCAAACCGACCACGGTGCGCTCAGTCAGATTGATTTCAGAGGCGATCTCCTTGTCAGTGGGCACCCGCCCCAGGCTTTGGCTCAAACGCGTCTTGGCGGACTGGATTTTGCCGATCTTGCTGGCCGATTGCACCGGTATGCGTATGGTCGGAGCCTGGTTGGCCAAAGCGCGGCGCATGGACTGCTTGATCCACCAGGCGGCGTAGCTGCTCAGCTTGGCTCCTTTGCGCGGGTCGAATTTCTCCACCGCGCGCATCAAGCCTATATTGCCTTCAGATATCAGGTCCTGCAAAGGCAGCCCCATGCCCTTGAAATCGTGGGCTATCTTCACCACCAGCCGCAGATTGCTAATAATCAAGGATTCACGAGCCGCCATGTCCCCCCGGGCAATGCGCGTGGCCAGCTCGGCTTCCTCGTCTGGAGAAATCAGCTGATAACGCCCAATGCTCTCCATATATAATTTCATCGTGTCGCTGTCAGATATCATAAGCGCGTAAAAACCTCAAAGCTTCTTTATTTGACCCGCGCGCAGAGCACAGGCTAAGTCGTCAGAGTGATTCTGCTCGTCAATGGCAGGAAACAGGGCATTTTAACCCTGAACTAATAACAAAACAATAATATCATAGCTAAGCAGGGAAATTCAACTAAATTGCGCCATTAGCAGCAGCACAATCAAAAACCCGCCTATAGCCTGTAAGTAAGACTGGAAGACCGAGCAGGGCAGAAAACACCGAACAGCCTAAAGCAAAGCAGAGGAGACATTGCTCTGCCTTAGTGTCAAAAGCCTGCCGGATTAGCCTTGCAGACTAGGCCTAGCGCCGCTGCCGGGTTGCCATGCCTTGGGCGCCGCCGAATTTTTCTTCCACCTCGGCCAGCAGAGCCTCCATCTCAAGTCCGTCGGCTTCGAGCATATTTCTCAGTTTTACCAGAGCCTGGTTTTGTATCTGCCTCACCCGTTCACGGGTTCTTCCTATAGCGGCGGAGACTTGTTCCAGGGTTTTTGGCGCCTCGCCCGTCAAGCCGAAACGCAGGTCCAGGATCACCCTTTCACGCTCTTCGAGCTTGTCGGTCAGGCTCATCATATGGCTCAGCGTCTCGGCGTCCTGCACAATATCGTTGGGCGCGATGCTTTTCTCATCGGGCAGAATATCCTTCAGCTCGCCTTCCTCGCCGGGGTGAAATGGGGCTTGTATGGATACAGTGGTGGTGCGGCCCTGGCGCAAACCGCTAACGGTGCGCTCGGTCAAGTTGACCTCTTCGGATATCTCCTTGTCAGTAGGATCGCGCCCCAGTCGCTCCCTCAACCTTACCTTGGCAGCCTGGATTTTACTGATCTTGCTGGCTGACTGCACCGGAATCCTAATGGTGCGAGCCTGGTTTGCCAGGGCGCGGCGCATGGCCTGCTTGATCCACCAGGCCGCGTAGCTGCTTAGCTTCGCCCCCTTGGTCGGATCAAATTTCTCCACCGCACGCATCAAGCCTATATTGCCCTCGGAGATCAAGTCCAGCAAAGGCAGACCAAGCCCCTTGAAATCATGCGCTATCTTGACAACCAGGCGCAGATTGCTGCGTATCAGCTTCAAACGCGCCTCCGCATCACCCTGGGCTATCTTGATGGCAAGCTCACCCTCCTCCGCCGGAGTAACCAGAGAATACTTGCTTATATTCTGCATGTAAATTTTGAGGGTATCGTTATCAGATAGCATAATTTAACACCTGTAAAAAACAAGCCGCGGCCTGAAAATGGAGAACAAGCCAGAGAAACTATAATATAACGCATAAACAACAACTTTTATTGTGCTGTGGCCGAAACTTCTTGAAATCAATTTTACTTTGTCACTCGCCTGGCCAGCCGAGCCTGCCTGGTCATAACTGCGTCTTGCTGGCTAAAAGCCAAACTCGTTGCCAAGAGCATTTTTGCTCCGCTCCAATTGCAAAAAATCAAATATGCCTTATGTTTTCAGAATGCGTATCTTTTGCATTTCAACCTGAGAAAATCACTTCAAGGAGCAGCGCAACATGTCAAAACTAGCAATCAACGGCGGTGCCAAGAGCATTCCGGAACCTTTCGGGCGCAGGGGGCATTTTGCTCAGGAAGAGAAAGCCGCCGCCATGCGGCTTTTCGAGCAAAGCATTGCCAGCGGCGAGGCCTTTGGCTACAATGGCATTGAAGAGGAGAGCTTCGGCAAAGAATTTGCCGCTTTTTTAGGTGCGGGTTACGCAGACGGGGTCAACTCCGGCACCAACGCCGTGTTTGTCGCCTTGCGTGCCCTGGAGCTGCCGCCCTTTTCAGAAGTCGTGGTCAGCGCCATTACTGACCCAGGCGGCATTATGCCCATCGTGATGAACAGCTGCATCCCCATCGTGGCCGATACTGCTCCTGGACAGTACAACTGCGGCGTGAAAGAAATCGAAGCGGCACTGTCGCCGCTGACCAGTGCCATAGTCGTCGCGCATATAGGCGGAGAGCCGGCCGACATCGAAGGCATCATGAGCCTGGCTAATGCCAGAGGCATACCAGTGATCGAGGACTGCGCCCAGTCACACGCCGCCAGCATCAAGGGAAAAATGCTGGGAACCTTCGGCACATACGGAGCATTCTCGCTGATGTTCGGCAAACACTTCTGTACCGGTGGCCAGGGCGGCGCAGTGGTCTGCAACGACGAGGAACTCTACTGGCGCTGTCGTCGGGCCGCCGACCGCGGCAAGCCTTTTAATCTGCCCGAAGCCAACGGTAATGTCCTCTGCAGCCTGAACTGCAACCTGGATGAACTGGGAGCGGCAATAGGACGCGAACAACTCAAAAAACTGCCGCAAATCGTCGAAAACCGACGCAAATTCGCCGCCCTGCTAGCTGAAAAGATAAAAACGCTGGACTCCATAGAAATACCCGAACTGCTGCCTGGCGCAAAACACAGCTATTGGTGGTGGCGCCTGAAAGTCAGAGCCGACAGGCTCAGCTGTAGCAAAGATGATTTCTGCGCCGCCCTCATGGCCGAAGGCGTATCCATGAACCCGTCCTACGGAGCTGCCCTGCCCTTCCTCAGAGAATGGTTCCAAGACCGCCCCAACAAGCATCCCTGGAATAACCCGCTCTACAAAGGAGACCCGAAGCAGGAGTTCAGCTGTCCAAACGCAGTGGCCGTAACCCAGCAGTGCTTCAACCTCACCATATATGAAAGCTGGGGCGAAAAAGAAGCCGAATGCCTCGCCAAGGCCTTCGCCAAGGTCCACAACGCATACCGAAAATGATTCGCAACGCGCTGATGGCCGCGGGCCGCAAGCCAAGCCAAGCCAAGTGTGACTTAGTGTGACTTAGTGTGACTTAGTGTGACTTAGTGTGACTTAGTGTGACTTAGTGTGACTTAGTGTGACTTAGTGTGACTTAGTGTGACTTAGTGTGACTTAGTGTGACTTAGTGTGACTTAGTGCCTAAAACCCCGCCCGGTCGTTTTCTGGACGGGGTTTACTTGGCGTGGCTTCCCGTTTAAAAACTGCCGCCTTGCTCTAATGGCTACGCTCATATCATTTGCATATTAGCGCATTCCAAGTTATTTTATAGGCTTGTCACAGTCAACTAGCGCCAGCCATATTATAAGGAAACAATATGCAAGTCCCCTTGTTAGACCTTAAGCAGCAATATGCCATGCTCAAGGAGGAAATACTGCAGGAAATCTCCGAGGTCTGCGACAGCCAGCAGTTTATCCTGGGCGAAAAAGTCAGCCGTTTCGAAGAACAGGTCGCTGCATATTGCCAGGCCGCCTACGGCTGCGGAGTCACCTCCGGCTCCGACGCCCTGTTGCTGGCTCTAATGGCCGAGAAAATCGGCCCTGGAGACGAGGTCATCACCAGCGCCTACAGCTTCTTCGCCACCGCCGGCGCCATCTGCCGCGTGGGGGCCACGCCGGTCTTCGTCGATATAGAACCCGAACACTACGGCATGGACCCAAGCCAGCTCGAAGCGGCCATCACAGAGCGCACAAAAGCCATCTTGCCGGTGCACCTCTTTGGCCAGAGCGTCAACATGAGACCACTGCTCGAAACCGCCGCCAAACACCGCCTCTGCGTCATCGAGGACTCTTGCCAGGCCATAGGCGCGGAATACGAGGGACAGCGCTGCGGCAGTCAAAGCCAGTACAGCTGCCTGTCATTCTTCCCGAGCAAAAACCTGGGGGCCTTTGGCGACGCCGGCATGCTGCTGTGCAATGACGCCAAACGACACGAAACATTGAAAATCCTGCGCAACCACGGCATGGACCCGCAGTATCATCATAAAATCATCGGCAGTAATTTCCGCATCGACGCCTTGCAGGCAGCCATACTAAGCTGCAAAATGAAATACCTCGATTCCTGGACCGAAGGCCGTCAAAAAAACCAGGCCGACTACCAGGAGTTGTTGAAGGGGCAGGAAGAACTGCTCACTCTGCCGTCAAAAGCGCCCTGGTGCAGCCGACATGTCTGGAACCAATATGTGGTGCGCATCAAAAACGGGTGTCGCAACCAGGTCTGGGAACGACTCAAACAGGCCGGCGTGGGCTGCGCGGTATATTATCCGGTGCCGCTGCATCTGCAGGAATGCTTCCAACACCTGGGCTGGAAAAAAGGCGACTTCCCCCTCAGCGAGGCCGCCGCCGACGAAAGCCTGGCGCTACCCATCTTCCCTGAATTGAGCCACATACAGAAAGACTATATCGCCCAGAGCCTGCTCAGTATCTTGCGCGAGGTGAATAATTGAGTAAAAAGCGCAAATATGTCAAACCACAACACAGCAGCGCCACGCTGATTTATTTGCGACTCATCAAGGACTTCGCCCGCCCGTATTGGTTCAAGCTGCTTATCGGCGTGCTCTCCGGACTGATAATAGGCGGAGCCATGGGCGCAGTGCTGCGACTGATGGACCTGGGGCTGAACGCCTTCGAGCTAGGTGTCAGCGCCGAGACCCCCGCAGTGCAAAGCCCGCAGCATATTACGCAGGAAAGCCCGCCGCCACAGACCTTAAGCCCGGATAAGCCAGCATTAACGAAAACCAGCCAGGCAAAAACGGCAAAAAATAAAAAAGCCAGGCTGCTGGACAACCTCAATGCCCTCTTTGAGCGTTTCGGCATAGACATAGACCTCGATCAGGAGCAGTCACTCACCCTGCCGGTGGTCATCCTGCTGCTGAGCATACTATTCGGCTTTTTTGTCCTGCAGGCCCTGGGCAACCTGGTAAACAAATACTGCCTGCGCTGGGTTGGCTCACGCATCGTCACCGATATGCGCATCGCCCTGTTTGACAAATTGCAGCACCAGTCGCTGGCCTTCTTCTCCAAACACGATGTCGGACAGCTCATCAGCCGCTGCACCAACGATACCAACGCGGTGGAAAATGTCATCTCATCCTCCATCCCCGAGCTTATCACCGCGCCTATCTTCATTGCCGTCGCTGTGCAGTTTATCATCGCCAAGACGCGCGAGGCACAGCTGCAGTCCCAGGGGCTGCTCATGATCCTGTTTTTGCCGCTCTGCATACTGCCGGTGTTCATCCTCTCAGGATACCTTAAACGTTTCGAGAAACGCGTCTTGGAGCGCATCTCCCTGGTCACCTCGCGCATGCTGGAAAGCTTCAGCGGCATCCGCGTCATCAAGTCCTTCAACCAGGAGGAGTTTGAGCTGGGGCGCTTCACCGAGGTCAATAACCAATACTTCCGTTCATTGCGCAAAGCCATCTTCGCCGATGTACTTATCCAGCCCAGCATGCAGCTGGCTGCCATTGCACTGGCCGCCATCTTCGTGCTTATCTGCTTCCATTATCAGGTTTCTTTTGCCACCCTGGCCGTGGTCGGATATGCCGCCCAGCAAGCTTACAAGCCGATCAAAGACCTGGCCAAAATCAATGCCAGCCTGCAAAAAAGCGCCGCCGCCGCCGAGAGAATCTTCCAAATACTGGATACCGACACCGCCCTGCCTTTGGCCGAAAACCCGCTGCCGCTGACCGAGTTCAAACAGGAAATACGCTTCGAGAAGGTTAGCTTCTCCTATCAGGAAAACGACAACCTGGTGCTGCGAGACCTGGACCTGAGCCTGCCTAAGGGCAGCCTGATCGCCGTCGTCGGGCAGACCGGCTCGGGCAAGTCAACCCTGGCAAATCTCCTGGCCAGATTCTATGACCCCTGCAAAGGACGCATACTCATAGACGGAAAAGACCTGCGCGAACTGGAGCTGGAAAGCTTCCGCAACCTGGTCGGTATCGTCTCGCAGGACACCTTCCTCTTTAACGACAGCATAGCCGACAACATACGCTACGGTAAAAGACAGGCGCCCATGTCCGAAGTCGTCGCCGCCGCGCAACAAGCCAACGCCGACGAGTTTATCGACGCCGACCCGCTGGGCTACGAACGACCGGTGGGTGAACGCGGAAACTTGCTGAGCGGCGGCCAAAAACAACGCCTGGCAATAGCAAGAGCCATACTCAGAAACCCGCCCATACTTATCCTGGACGAGGCTACCAGCGCCCTGGACACAGTCACCGAACACCTGGTGCAGGAAGCCCTCAACAACGTCATGCATGACCGCACTGTGCTGGCCATCGCCCACCGCCTGAGCACCATTAAAAAAGCAGACTGCATCGTGGTGCTGGAGCAGGGGCGCATCGTCGAACAGGGCAGCCACCAGCAGCTATACGAGCTTAACGGTAATTACCGACGCCTCTATGATATGCAGTTCGCCGAATTGCAAGACCTGAAAGAAGACTGAGACAGAAGCAGACCTGCCAAGCGGAAAATTAAAATTCATCAGCGGAGCACAGCAATCATGTCAACGGAAAAACTCAATCGCAGCAGCTACCTTAGCCAACACCTGGGCGACTACCCCGACTCGGCAGAACTGCTCGGACTAACCTATGAAAAAGTGGATGATTTGCGCTACGGCACCAACCCGCACCAGAGCGCGGCCTTCTACCGCCCGCTAGGCCGCAAAGGCCCGATTGCCGACATGAAAATACTCAAAAGCGGCAAAAGCGGGCTTTCTCAGACCAATTTGGAAGACCTGAGCTACGCGCTCAATATAGTCAAATTCTTTGACAAGCCTGCCTGCGCCTGCATGAAACACGTCAACCCCAGCGGCGCAGCCGTCAGTGCCGCCGGCGACAGCCTGCGCCAGGTCTACATCAAGGCGCGTGACTGCGACCCGCGCGCCGCCTTTGGCAGCGTTATCGCCTTCAACTGCGCGCTAGACGCCGAAACCGCCGCCGAAGTCATGACTAGCTTTGTCGAATGCGTGGCAGCTCCTGACTTCAGCCCCGAAGCCCTGGCCATACTCAGCAATCCTGAAGCGAAGCTCAACCGCCATCTGCGCGTTATCCAGTGTGGAAGCCTCGAAGACCTGCCTAAATATCAGGGCGACGACTGCCGCGCTTATCAGACCTTGAAAGTGCTGCTTGACGGCAGTATAATAATTGCCGAGCCTCTGCTCACTAATATGCGCCAGGTCTCAGACCTGAAAGCGGCCAGCGCCGAAAGCAAAAGCCTTGGCCGCGTGCAAAGCGCTGTCAATGCAAGCGCCAGCCAGCTTGAAGACCTGCTCACCGCATGGTATGTCAATATCAATGTGCGCTCCAACGGCGTGGTAATCGTCAAAAACGGCGGCACGCTCTGTGTGGGCACCGGAGAGCAAGACCGGGTCGGAGCCATAGAACAGGCGGTGGAGAAATACCGGCAGAAATATAGCGGCAAAGAAGACATAAAAGACGCCGTGATGGCCAGTGACGGCTTCTTCCCCTTCCCCGACGGCGTCGAAGTAGCCGCCAAGGCCGGAGTGAGCGCCATCATCGCACCGGCGGGTTCGATCAAGGACGCCGAGGTCATAACCCGGGCTAACCAGCTGGGTGTCGCACTCTACCACGCCCCGGAAAGAGTCTTCTCGCATCACTGATAAAAACGGCGGCCCAATCGTCCCACGTATGTAGTACACGCTTCAGCGTGCTCCCCGTCCCCGTCCCCGTTCCCGTCCCCGTCCCACGTATGTAGTACACGCTTCAGCGTGCTCCCCGCTCCCGCTCCCGCTCCCGTTCCCGTCCCCGCTCCCGTTCCCGCCCCACGCGTCCCAATCGTCCCACAATCCCCGCCCTACATGAGTTCCCCTGACGACAACAATATCCCGACCCTCTCTCAAGCAGACGATTCCGCCCTCGATTCGCAGTCAGCTCCAGCCGCGGAAGATGCTCTGCACGACTTGGTCTCGCATCATTTCATCGAGTACGCCTCCTATGTCATCAAGGAGCGCGCCATACCCGATGTGGACGACGGCCTGAAACCGGTGCAGCGCCGCATCCTGCACACCTTGCACACCATTGACGACGGTCGTTTCAACAAGGTCGCCACCACTGTTGGTGCCGCCATGCAGTTCCATCCGCACGGTGACGCCTCCATCACCGACGCCCTGGTAGTGCTGGCCAACAAGAAGTACTTCATCGAGACCCAGGGCAACTTCGGCAACATCCTCACCGGCGACCCGGCCTCGGCGGCACGCTACATTGAATGCCGCCTCACGCCGTTGGCCAAAGAGGTACTGTTCAATAAACAGACCACCACGTATGTAGATTCATATGACGGGCGCAACCGCGAACCAGTCTGCCTGCCCAGCAAAGTGCCCACACTGCTGATGCTCGGAGCCGACGGCATCGCCGTAGGAATGCGCACGCAAATATTCCCGCATAACTTCAAAGAGCTGCTCAAGGCGCAAATCGCCATACTCGAAAACAAGCCCTTTCAAGTTTATCCAGACTTCCCGCAGGGGGGCATCATCGATGTCAGCGAATACGAGGACGGCGCCGGCAGAATCAAGGTGCGCGCCAAAATCGAGGCTGAGGGAGACAAGAAGCTCATCATCCGGGAAATACCAGCCTACACTACCACTGAATCGCTTATCGATTCCATCAGCAGAGCGGTGCGTGCCGGCAAGCTCAAAATCTCCTCGATCAACGATTACACCGCCGAAAATGTCGAGATCGAGCTTAACCTGGGCCGTGGCGTCTACGCCAAGGAAACCATCAAAGAACTCTATGCCTATACGCATTGTGAGCAAAACCTGCGCTCCACCTTGCTAGTCATATGCGATAATATGCCGGTCGAAATGACCGTTAGCGAAGTTCTGCGGCGCAACAGCGAAAAGCTGCTCGAACTCTTGCGCCGTGAACTGGAGCTGGAGCTGCAAGCCCGGGAAGACAGCTTTCACAATAAATCGCTGGAACGCATCTTCATCGAAAACCGGATTTATAAAAAAATCGAGACCTGTGACAGTCTGGAGAAGATCTTCAAAGTCACCCATGCCGGCCTGGCGCGCTTCCGCCACCTTTTGCACCGCGATATCGTCGATGAGGATATTGAACGGCTCCTGCAGATACATATACGGCGCATCTCGCTGTTCGATTTAAACCGCAATAAACAAGAGCTTGATGAAATACTGCTGCTTATCGAGCAAAGCAAGCACAATCTCGAGAATCTCACCGCATACGCCATAGACCTGCTGCAAAAATTGCTGGAGAAATACGGGCCGCTATTCCCCAGGCTCAGCATCATCGATGATTTCAAGTCGGTGGACCCGCGCGCCATCGCCAGGGCAGACCTGAAAGTGTATCATGACCGCCTGGGCTACTTCGTGGGCAGCAATGTCAAACCCAGCAACAAAAATGACGAGCCGCTCTTGTGCACCGAGTTCGATCATCTTATGCTGCTGAAAAACGACGGGCTCTGTAAAGTCATCCAGGTCTCGGACAAGGAATACATCGGGCCGACCAAATATGTCTTCCTGCTTGACAAACAACAGGAATACTCCATACTGTATCGAGACCGGCAGGAAGGCACCTGGTATGCCAAACGTTTTATGCTGGACCAGTATACCCTGGGGCGTGAATACAATATCCTCCCGCCTAACTGCATCATCGAACAACTCTACACCAATGAAAACGTGATCGTGCAGCTGGACCTCGAGCATAACCGCCGCAGATCATATAACAGCGTTAAAGTGGAGTTCGCCGCCTACGCCCTGCGCTCACGCGAAGCCCGCGGATTCAAACTGACTCACTACCCGGTGACCGGAATCACCGTCTTGGACCGGGGTTTGAGCAAAGAGAAAATCGAAGCCAAGTCAGACCAGGATGACAAACCAGTAAAAGCCGAAGTAGACAAAGAAAACGAAAATATTGCCCCGAAGCCAGCTATAAAGAAAAAAACACCGCCGAAAACAACAGAGAAAAATAACGCCAAAGCAGCCGCGCCGGTGGATATAAAAGTAACCGAGCCAGTGGAAAAAACGGAAGCCGAGCCAGTGGATAAACCCGCAGCCGCTACGCCTAATATCAGCAGCATCTCCGCCCCTAAGGTCGACAAGCCCGAAGAACCGCCTGCTGTCCCTGCTCCCAAACCCAAGCCAAAGCCTGAAGAAAAACCCGAAGACGCCGAGCAGCTTGATGCTGAAAGCAAAAAGCCCATGCGCAAGCTGGTTGACGAAGACACCCCGTTTTTCCTGGAATAGCCCGGGCTGGTAAATCAGCGCCGGCAGTCAAAATGATCCCTGTAAGGAGACGGCATGACAAACACAAGCGTCAAAACCCTTCAAGAACACCGGCAATACCTACACGAAATCGTTAAACTCAAGCTCTGCTTCTTGCATCAATGGCTGCAAAAACATCCCGAAGAGAGCTTCAGCGAGGCTCTGCGAAACCGGATTGACGTCTATCGAAAAACCGACTGCAATAAGGCAGCACTAAACCCAAAAGAAATTAACTGGGAGGCCGAAGACTGGCAATGCCTGGAAAAAAAGGCCGAAGAGATATATTCACGCTGCCAAAATGACCCCGAAAAATTCGAAAGCCTGGCCTTCGCTGTCTTCAAGGACAGCCTGGACGCACGCTGCGAACGCGACTACCATGACCGCAGCGCACGCAATGGCTATCAGTGCGGCTGCCTGAGGCACAACCTGAAGCTCAACGAAAACAGCACAACGCCAACCTTGGGATTCCATATCGCCAACTTCCTCAGCCCGGAATCATTCTTCGACTACCCCGGATACATCAGAGACAGCTTCAACAGACTGCTTGACGCCGCCGAAAAACAATTCCAGGCCAAGTATATTAGTACCTCGACCTGGCTGAACTCACTGCCTAAATGGCTAGAGCTATTTCCGCATGAGTGGCAAGAAAACCTGGGGCCGGAAAACACCGACATCAAATGGCACTACGGCTTCTGGGGACAATTCATCACCGCCAAGCAGACATTCAACCATAAATTCGGCGAAATCCTGCGTAACAGCGGCAAATTACCGTACTACCCCAGAGCATCATTCTGCTCTGTGAAAAGTATGCGTGAACAAATCAGAAAATTATAATGCGCCTGAGCTTAGGCTTCTAAACACTAAGACACAGCAAAACACACGAAGACACACGAAGCTTTAAAGTCCGACGCATCATTCAGCAAGTGCTTAGTGCTCCTTCCCGTGCAAAAACCTGGCGGATTGCTTTTTAGGGCTGAGTCTATATAGTATAAGAAGCCTTTCACGCCAGTATCAAGTCTCTAAGCAAACAACGAGGTAGCCAGCATGAGCAAGAGTATTTCCCAGATTCTCATTGACAACGACAAAGGCCTGTATCTGACCAACTGCAACCTGTCCTCCGATGCGCTCGGACTGGGCGGCAGCGGCAACTGGAGCATACGCAAAAACCGCCTCAGAGGCGGGCTTTCCGACGGCGTGGACCAAGTCATCGTCAACAACGGTAAAATGAGCTTCACCATACTGCCTACCCGGGGCATGGGAATATATCGCGGCGAGTGCGGGGGCAACTTCCTGGGCTGGAACTCGCCGGTGAAAAACCCGGTCAATCCAGCATTCATCAACCTGCTCGAACCGGATACCTGCCGCGGCTGGCTCAAAGGCTTCAATGAATGCATCGTACGCTGCGGACTGTATTCCAACGGCGCCAACTGCGTAGACCAGGTGCCGCAGGCGGACGGCAGCTTTGTCGAGGAAGTGCTTAATATGCATGGCCATATCGCCAACATACCGGCAAAATATGTCGAAATACAGATCATCCCCGGAGACCCGGTCGAGCTGGTAGTTATCGGCGTGGTTGAGGAGGCGGCCTGCTTCTGTCCGCAATATCGTCTAACCACGCGCATCTCCACCTTTGTGGGCAGCAACAAGTTCAGCATCCGCGACGAGGTCAGCAACTTCGGCTCACTGCCCGTCGAGTTCCAAATGCTCTACCATTGCAACTTTGGCCCGCCTTTCCTCGAAGAGGGCGCCAAATTGGTCACACCCAGCCTGGAGGGCGCGCCGCGCGATGCCAGAGCCGCCGAGGATATGCAGACCTGGGACTACTACAAGGCGCCTGAAGCCGGCTATGCCGAGCAAAACAGCTATCATGACTTCGCCGCTGCCGAGGACGGCTCCACCCTGGCACTGCTCAAAAACCAGGCCGGCAACAAGGGTCTGACCCTGCGCTGGAACAAAAACCAGCTGCCCTGTTTCTGTCAATGGAAACGTACCGCTTCCCTGGCGGAGGGCTACGTCACCGGCATTGAGCCAGGCACCAACTTCCCCAACATCAAAACCTTCGAGCGCCAGCAAGGCAGAGTAATAAACTTGCAGGCCGGGCAGACCTACTGCATGGACCTAAGCCTGGAGGTGGCAGAGGATAGCAAGCAGGTGCAGGCCGTGGAAAGCGAGATCGCCAAGCTGCTCGGTAACAGAAAAATCCAGCTGCATCTGCAGCCCATCGCCAAATGGAGCCCGCTGTAAAAACGCAGCGCTAAAAAGATAACAGGGCGGGATTGCTGAGGTCAATATAGATACTTCACTGCCAGCAACATGGCATTGAGCTGGTGCTGCACGTTGTCTATTCTGATTATGTTGGAATAGGGTCCGGCGCTGATGCCGCCATAGGCCTTGGGATGCACACGCGGCAGACCGGTAAGATATGGGTTCATCTTCTGGAAAGGGCCGCCTACTTGCAAGAGCATCAGCCGCCCCAGACAGTTGTCGATAACCTGGCGTATAGTTGCCATGCTCTTCTCGTCCTGACGCAGCTTGGCGATGCGCCAGGCGGCGATAAGACCCTCGACGGCATAGGCGGTGTTGCCCTCGCGCGACTCAACCTTGTTGTCATATATCTGCCACCAGGTCAGAGCCATGGCGCCCTCTGCGGCAATGCCGGCGTCATCCCAGCCGGCCTCGACGATTTCAGCGAAGGCCATGCAGGCCCATTGATAGAAGCCCTTGGTCTGCTCTCGGTCGCCGCCGGCGGCCCAGCTCTCCACCGTATATTTTTCTATAAGCTGCGGCAGTGCCGCCTTGATGCGCGGCAGCAATTTCTTGCGTCCCAGGTATCTAGCCGCCTTACAGTATGCCAAGAGTGCCTCGCCGTCATAATATGGGCTGCTGATTTTTTCCCGATAGCCGCTATGCAGGTCATATTGCCAGGCCCAGGAGCCCCCGGCCATCTCCATGCTCTGCAAAAAAGTCAGCTGTTGTTCGAGCAAATCATCATAGCGCTGATAGACTTCAGGGGGGAGGAACTCTTTTTGTCCGCGTAAAAACTCAATCAAGCTCAGGCAAAACAGGGCCACAGTGCCGGTTTTAAGCAGCTCTTCGCCGGGATAAGCAAGCACCTGCTCTCCGGAGGGCGATTTTTTCTGGTTGCGTTCAAAGAAATCGATGCCAGCCAGCACTGCTCGGCGCGTATTTTCGGTAAATCGGTCTCGGTTCAGGCAACTCAGCGCCCAGAGTGCGCCGGCCTGCCGCACCTGGTTGTCATCCTCGAAAAGCTCGCCGCTGCTCAGGTTCATGGCATAAAGGAAATTGCCGCTTTGGTACTGTTGATTCAGATAATAGACCCTGGCGGCCTCGATTGCGGTGACCAGATGCTGCCGCTCGAACTTGGCCACCTGCTCCAGACCCTGCCAATACTCCGGTTTGCAGTATGGCTCCAAACGCGATTTCAGGGTGGAATCAGCCATGATAAACAAGGGAAGCAGCAAAGACAGACTGATTATACGCAAAAGCATGAATTTCCTCAAAAAAGGCTGTGGTCTTTAACACCAAGAAGCTTAGTGTGTCTTAGACTCCGTCCAAAAAGGTCACAACGCAGAAGGGCCGTTAGTGGCGCCCCTACAGGGCGCCGGATTCGGGGGGGGCTTCTTACCCAGGGTGGCGCTCGGCTCCTACGGAGCCTCGCTTACCCTGGGCTGTATTAGGTTGCCCCTTCGGGGCACCAAATGTACTGAATTCCAGAGAAAAATTAGAATTTCAGTCAAAAATTGCGTTTTTATACAATTTTATCGAATTTTTTTGCTTTGTAAGGCTCCCTTTTCCCAACAAACCAAAACGGGCACCGCATAAGCCCTTAGTGTGTCTTAGTGTCCTCCCCCGTCGTGCGCCTTAGTGTGCAAAGTTATTTTTTCGTCTCAGATGCGGCTTGATTTTCCGTCTAAACTCGGCAGTCAGAGCCAGCACTTTGGCGGCCTCGGTTTTGCCAGGCGCATATCTTCCATACCAGCTTTCGCAGGCACAGGCGGCCACCAGCCTATATTCATTGCACAATTTAGGCAAGCGTTGCTGCAAGGTATCGGCGTACTCGAGCAAGTCATGGAATGGTCTGCGTCTCAGGCCGGCCAGGCCAAGCCAGTCCAGCAGCAGTGCTTGACAGGCCTGCACCTGCTGCGGGGCGGAGAGAGCCTGCCTTTGCAGTCTGCGCCAGGCAAAATCACAGCGCAGCAGGCGCCAGCGCCAGTCCAGGCATGCCAGCCAGCGCCGCCTCTGCGAGCAAATCAGCACAATCACACTCAGAGCCAGCAATGCCTTCAGGCAGTCAGCAAGGCTGCGAGCCAAAAGCCAGCGACCCAATGCTTCAAGCCAAGCCAGGAGCCGCTCGCCAAAAGACTCGATTTTCCGACGCAGCTCCTGCAGCGCCTGCTGCACAGCCCCCTTGCTTTTCTGCCATAGGCTCAGCAGCGCCGCCTTGCCAATCTGCCTGGCGTCTGGATTAGCCTCGGCATTATCAGTGATCGCCTTGCTGTAAATCTGCTCGTATACCTGGGCCACCTTTTTCTGCATCTCACTTTGCTTCTGCGCGCTTTTGCTCAAGTTGCGTTTGCTGGCCTGTTCGGTTACCGCCCGGCTGGCCTGCGAGGGCACCGGTGAGCGCGCGCTCAACTCAGGTATCTCCACTTGCCACTGTTTGCCGAAGGGGTCCAGCAGCGGCTTCAGCAGCGGGGGGTTGTCTTGCAGCTGCAAGGCGCCCGGCGGCGTGCTGTCGAAAGTCATCCAACCATAAGGCTCGATAAATATCTGCGTCCAGGCATGGCCATGATACTCATATACTTCAAAGCAGTTGGAGAGCAGGTTAAAATTTCCAGGAGAATAGCCGGTGACCAGGCGTGAGTGCAGACCAATCATGCGCGCCAAAACCGTGTAGGCCTGAGCGAAGTGCTGACAGTAGCCGCGCCGGTCCTCAAAGAGGAAGTAGTCGGTGAGCTCCTTGCCTTTCGGCGGAGCCTGCGGCTGCAGTGTGTAGGCATAGTTCTGGCGCAGGTAATCGCGCAACACTAAAGCCTTTTGCATAGGACTATCGGCCTCTCTAGTGATGTTTTCAGCCAGCTCATACATGCGTTTGCTGAAAACCTGCCTGGGCAGCTGCCGATAATTCCAGCCGAAATTACGCTCTGGCTCCCTCCAGGCGCGCGGCACCACGCTGCGCGCCGGGTCAGGCACACGCGAAATCACGCTGTATTGCCAGGGCAAAGACGGCAGTTTTTCGTTTTTTAGTTTGAAAACCACCCGGTCTTCGCGTCGTATCACGCCCATGGGAACGACTGAGTCAAGCTCTTGCTGGTCATTCCAGAAAAACTGCTGTGGCCAATAGGCGTATGGCAGGGTACGCCCCATTGGCTTGACGATAGAGATATTCTGCACCACTTCGCTCTGGTACAAGGAGCGATAGCTGTCCAGACCGTTGTTACTGCTCGTCATGCTTTTCGAGCGTGTCCAGAGCTTGCCGTCAAAATGATCATATATCTGCATGACCCAGTAGAGCTTGGCTGGCGTGAAAGCGCGAAACACCAGGTCCTGCCCCATGCCGCTGCCGCTGCCGTTGTCTCCGTCTACCGCAAAGCTGCCATCGGAGATGACGCTTTTAGCCTCCAGGTCCAAGAGTGTCGGGTTTTGGGCCGAGTCCAGGCTTAGTGTGCCTTTTTCACCCAGCAGCAGTTCTTTGGTGGGAGCCGCCCACTTTTGCCAGACATCGGGAAACTGCTGTTCCTGGTCAGTGCGAAAAGACACCGGAATCAAGCCCATGCTGCGTGTTTTGTTACGTATTGAAAATTGGCTTGAAAACAATGCCACAATCAGGAGTACCAGCAGGAAATGCAGGCTGCGATAAAACCAGTTCTCCCAGTGGAATTGTCTGGAGGCCAGCATTTCTCCGGCTTCTTTGCTCAACTTGGCCAACAGCGCAATACGGGTCTGATACAATATTAATATGCTCAGCATAATCACGCCCAGGAACGAGGGCAGGAACAAGCTCCTGGCCGGGTGCATACCGCCATAGCCGGCAAAGCCCAGGCAGCCCAGCCAAAGCAGGTTATGTTCACGCAGGCTGGCACCCAGAAACAAGGCTGGCAGAAGGATGGCGGTCAGCTCGATAAGCGCGCTGTCCATGGGAATCTGCATCATGCGCATCTGCAGCCAATAGACAGCAATCCCGGCCACCCCCAGCTGGAAAATCTGGCGCATCCAGCCCGGAAACCAGCGCAGGCTAATACGGGAGAGCAGCATAAAAACCGGGCCGGCCGCCAGGCAGGCAAAGGTCAGATTAGGCTCGCCGTGCATCCAAAGCGCGCAAAGCATGGAGGCCAGGTACAAAGCCAGAAACTTGAGCTGCAACAAGAAAGATATTTCAGGACTCGTACGCATATAAATAAAATCGGCTGCCAGTCATTTCTGCCGCAAAAACCCCTCCAAAACCCCTGTGTTTTAATGTATCTCGGTGTGCTTTAGTGTGACTTCTTGTCCAAAGTCTGCAGCGCATATACGCACCAGGCCACATCGCTGGTGGTGATTTTCACGGTATAGCTGCCGGCGGTGTGTATGCAGCCGCCGCTTTGCAGGCCATTTTTGCTGCCGAAGGAATCAAAGACCAGCTCCCCTGCCTGGTTAAAAGCCTGTATTTGCATAAGGCCGTCGCTTTTCTGCTCATACTCCAGTTTCCAGGCTCCGTCGGCCTCATATGTAAACTCGCGCTCGCCGGCTCCGGCCCACACTGCTTTACGTTCCAGGTCGGGCTGGTCATTCACCCAGCGTTTATGCTTCCATTCCTCGACACTGTCAACGTACTCCTCGACCGACACCCTCCAGCCGCCCATGCTGCCCTCGACGAAGAGGAATTTCTCGCCAAAGCTATGCTTGAACTGTTCGTATCCCATGGTACGTCGCTTAACCGGTCGGCTGACCAGCGGCAGCACTTGTGCCTCTTTCGAGTCAAATAGCGTGACACTCAAAGGGCCGGGGTTGAGGGTGCGATAGCGAACGCGCCAGCGCGCGCCAAAGACCTCGAACTTATCGGTATAGCCAGTGCCGAAACCCTGCCAGGCAAAAGTTTCCACCCAGTGTTGCTCGAAGACCTGCGCACCGCAGGCAAGCCCAAACAACACAAAGAAAACGCAAAGAAAATTCTTCAACATGGTCTGCACTCCAAAAAAATGAACCTCAGCGACAAAATATAAGTTGGATTAAGCACACTGCAAGTCAGCGGGCAGTTTTAGCGGCATTCGAGCCAGTTGAGACAATAAAAAAGTTAGTGTGCCTTTGTGTGTTTTAGTGTGTCTTAGTGTCCTATCCCTTGCTTTATCTTCCACCGTCAAGCTTTCAGTTGTTCCAGTATATCTATGCTACGTTTTATGCTGCCCCGGTTTTGCTCGACCACGCCTCTGGCCCTTTTTCCCAGCTCCAGGCGTTTTTTCGGCTCGGCCAGCAGCTCTCGGAGTGCCGGCAGCAGGTCCTCGTCCCTCTCCACCTGCCTGGCGGCTTTGGCCCTCTGGAATATTTCCACGACCTCCCTGAAGTTTTGCATTTGGCTGCCATGCATCACTGCCAGGCCGAAGATGGCCGGTTCGATGATATTATGGCCGCCGCTTTGTCCTCCCAGGCTTTTGCCCACGTATGCCAGGTCGGAGACGGCGTAGAAATTCATCAGCTCCCCGGTGCAATTGACCAGCAGCACATCCACTGCGGCCTGCTTTTCATTTTCGGGCTGCCGGTCCCGCAGCAGCCTATATTTCAGCTGCATCTCATCCAGCAGGCCTGCCACTGCGGCGGCGCGCTCATGATGCCGCGGCACCAATATCAGCTTTAGGCCGGCAAACTCCTTTTGCAGCACTTTGAAAGCCTGGCAGACCAGTTCTTCCTCGCCGGCATGCGTACTGCCCGCCGTAAAAACCAGGCGCGGCGGCGGGCCGAAAAAATTCTGCAGCAGCTCTGCCTGGTCGCTGCTGTCGCAGTCCGGCACCTGGTCAAACTTCATGCTGCCGCAGACTTGCAGGCGCGGGTCCTCGCCTAGTATCCTGGCTACGCGCTCCAGGTCCGCGGCGCTTTGCAGGCAAAGACAGTCAAAGCTGTTAAACAAGGGACGAAAAATCCTTTTCCAGCGTGCATATCCTTGACTGGAGCGGTCGGACATGCGCCCGTTGATCAACGCGATTTTAGCGCCGCGTTTTTTCGCCTGCAAGATAAGATTGGGCCAGACCTCGACCTCGAAAATCAGCAGCAGGCGCGGGCGTATCAGGTTTAGGGCACGGCGCACCGGAAAATAAAAGTCAAAAGGGCAGTAGACTCTAGTGACACTAGCAGGCATCCTGGCCTTGGCGGTGGCAAAGGCGGTGCTGGTGCCGCAGGAAAAAACAATATCGTCGTCAGGATGGCGCTCCTGCCAGGCGCGCACAAAGCTGATCGCAGCCACCGTCTCGCCTACACTCACCGCATGTATCCAGACCACTGAGCCTAACTGCCGCAGACGGGCCTTCTTCGCAGACCCGAAAATGCCAAATCGCTCCCAATACTCACGGGAAAGACCGCCGCGACGAAAGATATGCAGCAGATAAAAGGGCAGATAGAACAAAAAAAGCAGAGGAAATAGTAAGTTATAAAGAAAAAACATCGGCGCAAATCAGTCCGCTAGATAAATGCTGCAAAAAAATTCCGGTTCAGTAGAAAACATAATTTGCGCTCTTGATTTTACAAGCCCCGGGTTGACAGCAAGCAGAAAAGCATATATGCTAAATAGCAAAACTAGGCTCTTCGTGTGTCTTCGTGCTCTTTCGTGTCCCATCCCCAGCTCATCATATAACAAAAACCATGTCTTTTCACCAGCTTCCCATCTACGAGGTAGCCGCCGATTTTCGTCATTATTTGCATACCGGTTCCACCTTGCTTATCACAGCTCCCACCGGTTCGGGCAAGTCCACCCAGGTTCCCAAGTGGCTGTTAGCCCTCATACCGGAAAACCAGCGCATCCTAGTATTGCAGCCCCGCCGGCTGGCCGCACGCATGCTGGCCGAGCGAGTCGCCTGGGAGCTGGGCGAGAGTCTGGGAAACACAGTAGGCTTCCAGACCCGTTACGAAAGAGCCTTAAGTGCACAGACCCGCATCCTTTTCATCACCGAAGGCATCCTGACGCGCATGCTATTGAATGCCCCCGCACTGCCGCAGATCGCCGCCATAGTCTTTGACGAGTTCCACGAACGCAGCCTGCAAGTGGACCTGGGGCTGGCCATGTCCCGCTTTAGCCAGCAGTACCTGCGTGCTGACCTGCGCCTCCTGGTCATGTCGGCCAGCATGGAGACCGCCGCCCTGCAAGAGTACCTTGAGGGCTGCCCGCATCTGCATGCCTCAGGGCGCCAGTATCCAGTAAACATCAGCTACAGGCGCAGTCCCAGCGATAAATTATATCAGAGCGTCAATGCCGCGGTCGCCGAACTCCTGCATGCAAACGTCGCCGGCGACATCCTCGTATTCATGCCGGGAAGAGCCGAAATCATGCAGTGCTGCCGCAGTTTGCAAAGGCAAAAGCTGCCCGAACGCCTGCACATACTCCCCCTCTACGGCGGACTCTCGCCAGCCGCGCAGCAGCAAGTCATGCAAAGCTCCGACATTCGAAAAGTCATCGTCGCCACCAATATTGCCGAAACCTCGCTCACCATACCTGGAGTGCGCCATGTCATCGACAGCGGTCTGGCGCGCAGCAGCCGTTTTGACGCCGCGCGCCAAGTCAGCAGCCTGGAAACCCTGCCCATCGCCAGGGACTCCGCCGAGCAAAGAGCCGGGCGGGCCGGCAGGGAGGCTGAGGGCAGCTGCTGCCGGCTCTGGAGCGAGCAGCAGCAAAGCGCCAAAGCCGCCAAAAGCATACCGGAAATACAAAGAGCCGACCTGGCTGAAGCGCTGCTGGCGGTCAGCGCCTTCGGCTTCCCAGACCCCGGACAGTTCCCCTGGTACGAAACCCCGCCTGCCAACAACCTGGAGGCCTCGCTAAAACTCCTCGAACAGCTCGGCCTGCTCAGAAAAAACCACGGCGGCCTCAGCGCGCTGGGCGAGAAGCTGCAGCATTATCCGCTGCATCCGCGCCTGGCCTTGCTGCTCTACTACGGACAGGAGCGCGGCTGTGCCAGACAGGCCGCCTACGCCGCCGCCCTGCTCTCGGAAAGACCGCTCATCAGCAAGGGCAGCAGCGACCGCGCCACCAGCAGAAGCCTGCGCCAGCAGTTCAAAGAACAGGGTGGCGAGCTGCCGCAGTCCGACTTTTTGGCCGCTTTCGAGTTGTTGCAGCAAGCCCAGCAAAAGGGCTTCGACGAAACTTTCTGCCGCAGCCTGGGTATTCATGCCGCTGCTGCCAGAGAGATTTGCCGCGCCGCCCAGCATTATCTCGCCATGCTAAAAACTAAGCGGCAGGCACCCGCGCAAGAGTCCGACGCCAGCTTCCTGAAGCTGCTGCTGCAAGTATTTCCCGACCGCATCGCCAGAAGACTGGACTCCGGCAGCCTGCTCTGCGAGATGGCCGCAAGGCAGCGGGCCGAGCTGACCCGCACCAGCCTGGTGAGAAACGAGGCGCTGCTGCTGGCCGGAGAACTGCGCGAAGTGCCCGGCAGCGGCAGACAAGCAGTCAAGCTGGAACTCTCAATGGCTAGCGGCATCAAGGAAGAATGGCTCTGGGAATTGTTCCCGGAACAATTCGAGGAGCTTGACGAGCTGCTCTGGGACAAGACCAAGCAACAGGTGCTGCGCAGACGCAGCCTGACCTGCCTGGGACTGAGCCTGGAAGAAAGCCTGCGAAATGACGCCGACCCAGAAAAAGCCGCCGCCATGCTGGCCGCCCAGCTTGAAAGCAATAATATGCATCTCGAAGGCTGGGACCAAAAAGTGGAAAATTGGCTGTCCCGGGTGCGCTGGCTGAGCGAACACTTCCCTGAACAAAAATTGCCCGAGTATAACGAGGAAGACCTGCGCCAGGCCCGCCTGGCACTCTGCCAGGGCGAATACAGCTATAAGGCAGTGCGCGGCAAAGACTGCCTGCCTTACGTGCAAGCCATCATGAGCGAGCAGCAAAGACGCTTCGTCGAAAATATGGCTCCCGCTTTCCTGCCCCTGCCCCACGGCAAACGACTGAAAATCGAGTATGTGCCCGGACAGCAGCCCCGCGGCAAAGCCCGCATCCAAGAGCTGTTTGACTTCAAAGAGCAGGCCTGCGTCGCCGGCGGGCGCATCCCGGTGCTGCTCGATATCCTGGCGCCGAATATGCGCACCGTGCAGATCACCGCCGACTTGCCGCGCTTCTGGCAAGTACACTACCCCGGCCTGCGCTCAGCATTGGCAAAAAGATACCCCAAACATGAATGGCGCTAAAAATCAGCCGGAAGCTAATTGAGACACGAAGACACACCAAGACAGAGTAAGTAGACCCCGTCCAAAAAGCTCATAACGCTAGTGGCGCCCCTACAGGGCGCCGGATTCGGGGTGGCCTTTACCCAGGGTGGCGCTAGGCTCCTACGGAGCCTAGCGCCACCCTGGGCTATATTAGGTTGCCCTTTCAGGGCACCAAATGGACTGAATCACCGAGAAAAATTAGAATTTATTCCAAAAACTGCGTTCTTCAGGAGGTTTTTTGCTTCTGTAGTTAACCAACCAAGGTCAAAACTACTGTCAAAATAAGAATCGTTTGGTGAATTATACCGCAAAAATAAGTCGTTTTGTCCCTTAGCACAGCTCCCTACAAAACGGCGCATCCACTTGCGCCGTAGGCGGATAACCATGCTTAACCCCAGGCTTTAGCCTGGGGTGCAAGCACCACCAAAACCGGCGCCTCGTAGAGGCGCTACTATGCCCCCCCTCTTTTTGGACGGGGACTAAAACACACCAAGGCACACCAAGGCAGGGTAAATTGTATAAGGTTTTTTGAGCAGGCTTAAGACAGCCACAGAGCGGCAAAAAAGCATTAAGCAATTACATTAAAGCTTTACTGTTTTACGCAAGAACCCCTTGTGACTTGCTGTCCTCCCCCAAGCACTCAGACGCCGCAAGCATCATGAATATAATACCTGACTCAAGCGCCTGGCAGAAACTCCAGCAGCATTACAATCGCCTGTCGCAATGCAGCATACAGGAACTCTTCGCCGAAGACCCGCAGCGGGCTGAAAAATTCCGCCTCGAGTTCTTCGACCTCTTCCTGGACTACTCCAAGAATATTATCACCGAAGAAACCATGCGCCTGCTCATCGCCCTGGCCCAGGAGGCCGGGCTGCCCGAGGCCATCGAGGATATGTTCAACGGAGAGCATATCAACGAAACCGAAAACCGAGCCGTGCTGCATACCGCACTCAGAAACCGCTCTGACCAGCCTGTCTTCGTTGACGGCGCCGATATTATGCCGGACATAGAGCAGGTGCTCGAACGCATGGCCGCATTCTGCGACAAAGTGCGCGGCGGCAGATGGCTGGGACACAGCGGCAAACCCATCAGGGATGTGGTCAATATCGGCATTGGCGGCTCTGACCTGGGACCAAAAATGGCCTGCGAGGCGCTCATGGCTTTCGCCAGCCCAAACCTCAGAGTGCATTTCGTCTCCAATGTGGACGGTTTTCACCTGGCGCACACCCTCAGCCGCCTGAACCCGGAGCAAACCCTGTTTATCGTTGCCTCAAAAACTTTCACCACCCAGGAAACCATGTGCAACGCCGACAGCGCCAGGCAATGGCTGCTACAGGCCTTCGCCAGCAAAGAAGCCGTCGGCAAACACTTCGTGGCAGTGTCAACCAATAGCGAGGCAGTGGCCAAATTCGGCATACAAAGCGACAATATGTTCGAGTTCTGGGACTGGGTCGGAGGGCGCTACTCGATGTGCTCGGCCATAGGACTGCCCATTATGCTGCAAATTGGCCCGGAGCACTTCTTTCATATGCTGGAAGGATTCCACGAGATGGACCAGCACTTCCGCAATGCGCCCCTGCACAAAAACATGCCAGTAATACTAGCGCTGCTCGGGGTCTGGTACAATAATTTCTTTGGCGCCCAAAGCCATGCCATACTGCCCTACGAACAGGCCCTGCATCGCTTCCCGGCACATCTGCAACAGGTGGACATGGAGAGCAATGGCAAATCGGTGGACCGCCAGGGCAAACCGGTCACCTGGCAAACCGGAGCAGTTATCTGGGGAGAGCCAGGCACCAATGGCCAGCACAGCTTCTTCCAGCTACTGCACCAGGGAACCAAGCTCATCCCCGCCGACTTCATCGCATTCTGCCGCTCGCAAACCCCAATGGGAGAACATCAGCAAAAACTGCTGGCCAACTTCGTCGCCCAGACCGAGGCCTTGGCCTTCGGCAAGTCAAATGCCGAAGTATTGGCTGAAAACCCGGGTATCAGCAGCAGCCTGGCCGCCCAAAAAACCTTTGGCGGCAACCGCCCCAGCAATAGCATTATCGCCGACGAGCTTAACCCGCGCAGCCTGGGCAGACTGATGGCGCTATACGAGCACAAGGTCTTTACCCAGGGACAGATATGGAATATCTATTCCTTTGACCAATGGGGCGTGCAACTGGGCAAAGAGCTTGCTGACAGGGTGCTGGCCGAATTGCGCGGCAGCCGCCCAGCCGGCGGCCACGACAGCTCCACTAACGCTATTATTCAACACCTCAAACAGCGAGCCTGAAAATCGTACGGCCCTAAGATACACCGCGTCCAAAAAGCCCTTGAGCCACCAAGGCACACGAAGGGGGAGGACACGAAGGGGCACGAAGAGACACGAAGGCACACTAAGGGCTTATGCGTCGCCTGCGGCGACGCATAAGCCGCTTGCCCGTTTTGGTTTGTTGGTAAAAGAGAGCCGGACAAAGCAAAAAAAACGATGAATTTGCCTAAAAACGCAAATTTTCTGCTAAAATTTTAATTTTAGACGAATACGACTTGGTGTGTCTTTGTGTGTCTTTGTGTATCTTTGTGTATCTTTGTGTATCTTTGTGTATCTTTGTGTATCTTAGTGTCCAAAAATTCTCCACTCGCAAGTTTTATTTTCTCGGCTGCCTTCGTCAGCCGTTGTACTAGCCCACTATGTTCAAGCGCCCTTTAACAACGCAGTTCAGACTGCTGCAGCGGCATTTACAGGTCCGCCTCTACCTGCGCTGCCTGGCCTGGGCTTTGCTCTGCCTCTGCGGCGGCATCCTGGCCCTGGGACTCTGGGAACTTCTCTTTAAGCTAAGCGAAGGCGCTGCCGCACTCTGCATGGTGCTGCTCTTTTTGGCTTCGAGCATCTTTTCCAGCCTGCTCAGCGTCCGCCGCACAGGCCGCATAGCCACAGCTCGACAACTAGCTTTAAGCATTGAAAAGCAACACCCGGAGCTAATGGACCAGCTTATCTGCGCCGTCGAACTTGAAGAGCAAAACCGCCAGCTCAATCCCCTGGAAGCAAGCCTGCTGCAGAGTGTGCAGCAAAAATACGCTCTCAAACCGGAGTTTTTCAGTTCCGGCTTCCAGAGCTTCTATCCCTGGCGGCGTAGCCTGCTGCTTATGCTGCTCGCTTTTCTGCTGCTTTTGCCCGGCACGAGGCTGGACGCCTTTCGCAAGGCCAAAGTTTATTTTAGAACCCTGCGCGGACTGGAGGCTGCCGGCATCAGGATCATCCTCCCCGCCTCGGAGTTCGCGCTGCATAGCGATGTGCCTATCAAGGCCGAAATCCTGCGTTGGGAAAACCAGGCCGAGATCGAGATCGAAGAGCAGGGCAACAAACGCTATGTGCAGGCCATGTTTGCCCAAAAAGAGCGCCTGCACAGCTTCACCATTTACGATATTAATGCGCCGCTGCGCTTTCGCGTGCGCAGCGCCTCGCTGCAAAGCGCCTGGCACAAAATCGAGGTCTACGAGCAGCCCGCACTCGAAGCGCTAAGCATACGCAGCATACCGCTGCCTTATACAAAAAACAAGGTGCAAAGCTTTAGCGAATTCACCGATTTCAGCCTCTGCGAGGGCGAGCAGTTTGAAATAATTATGCAAATGCCCTCGGGCATAGAAGCCAGAATGCAGGCCTCGCCAGAACTGCCAAATATAGTCCGCGGAGACCGGATGCTGCTGCTGGCCGACCAGAGCCGAAGCTACCAGGTGATCCTGCAAGACCAAAATGCGCACCAAAGCAAATGCCAGCCCTTTCAAGTAAGTGTCGAGCCCGACCTGCCGCCCGTGCTGGAAGTCAAACAGCCGAAACTGGACTCGAACATCAAACCCGGCGACTCCATCTTGCTAGACCTGCTCGCACGTGACGACTACGGACTGCAAGAAATCAAACTGCAATTCTCGCTCTCCGGCGGCGAAAGGCAGTTCTTGCAGCTCTACAAACTCGAAGACAAAAACGATGCCGAAAAAGAACTGCAATACCGGGAGTTCTGGGAGCTGGAAAAGATGGATTTGCAGCCTGGAGACCTGCTCAGCGGCATGATCATCGTCAGCGACAACCGTGAGCCTAATGCGCAACACACCCGCAGCGAGCTGTTTTTTATCACTGTCAAGCCCGAAGCTGACGAACTCGAAGCCGAAGGCGATATGCCCGGAAAGGAAATGCAGGCCGACATCAGCGATTTGCTGGCCGAGTCCAAAAGGCTGCTGCGTTTGACCTGGGAGAATCTGGGACTGGCCGGCAGTCTGCGCGCAGAGGAGCTGCAAAAGCGCAATTTCGAGCTGCTGCGCGACCTGCACCAGCTCGAGGTAGAGCTGCGTCAGCGCTTAAACCAGTTGCAGGAGCTTAGTCAGGGGCTTATGGCCGAACCCCTGCCCAGCCTGTTTCAGCGCAGCAGCCAGTTTATGCTGGCCGCCGCCGCACTGCTGGAACGCGAATTGCTCGAAGAAAGCCTGCAGCCGCAGGAACAAGCCCTCGCCGCCCTGGTGCAAATCGAAAACGAAATGCTCCAAAACGCCATTAAAAGCAAAGGTGAGCAAGGCTCGGAGGACAGCGAGGGAGAGGGGGAAAACGAGGGGCAGGACCAGGAACAGCAAAATAACGCAGAAAAGCAGCAGCAAGAACTCGCCGACTTGCGCGAAAACCTGCAACAACTGGAAAACCTGCTGCAGCGCCAAGAACAACTGAATCAAGAAGCCGCCCAGGGCAGCAGCCTGCCTGAAGACCTGGCGCAAAATCAAAAGCAGATACGCTCTGACAGCCTGGAGCTGGAACAAGCCTTGCAAGAGCTGCCCAACTGTGAAGGCGCCGCCGCCAGCCTGCAACAAGCCGCCGCTGAAATGGACAAGGGCAGCTCCGCGTTTTCACAGTCCGAAATACAGCGCGGCGGTATTCATGGCCAACGCGCGCAGCAGCAGCTCTTGCAGGCACAACGCCAACTGCAGCAAAATCTACGCCAAAGCTCGGCTAACCAAATCAAACAACTGGCCGACCAGGGCTCGGAGCTGGCCGAAAAACAGGCCGAGGCCGCCGCGGCGTCCGCAGAAGCCGCAGAAAAGAAAAATGATGTGGATAGACAAAAGCTGCGGGAAGAGCAAAATCAACTGCGACAGCAGTACGCAGAGCTGCAGCAAAATATTGACGAGCTAGCCAACCTACTCAACGAAGACTACCCCGAAGCCAGCCAGGCGCTGCGCGAAGCCGCCGCCAGAACTGCACAACAGGGACTGGATAAAAAGATGCAGCGCGCCAGCAACGCCCTGCTCTACAAGCAGTTCCAGGCAGCCAGCCAGGAACAAAGACAAACCGCCAATCATTTGCAAGCTTTGGCTCAAGACCTGGATAACAGCGCCCAACTGCTGCCGCCTTTCAGTAGCGAAGAACTGCGCGAAATGCTGAAGCAACTGCAGAAAATGGCCGAACAAATGCAACAAGATGAAGGCCAGACCGAAGCGCAGGGCAAACAAGCGCAAAAATCACGGCAGGCCCGCGAGCAGGCGGCGCAAATGCTGCAGGAGATCGCCGAGCCATTGCAGGATCAACGCCTGCAAAATATCGCTGATGAACTCAACGCACCTGGCGCAGAACACAGCCAGGCTTCCCAAAATAATGCCCGCGTCCAGGCGCTTTTGCGCGCCGCCGGCAGCATCCTGCAGGAACACTTGCTGCAAATGCTCCGGGACGACAAAATCAATTTCAGCCGTGAAACCATCAGCCCGCCGCGAAAATACCGCAGACAAGTGGAAAAATACTTCAAAGAGCTCTCGAAATAAGCTGCTGCCTAAAAACTTCGTGTGTCTTCGTGTCCTACATAATCTCCTTTGCCCATGTCCTTATTCCGCCACAGCATCGTAGCCTGGTCTCCCATATTTCCCTGGCCTCTGATTTTGCTTTGGCTTATGCTTGCCTGCTTGCTTGCCTGGCAGAGTCATCGTCATTTTAAGCAGCTGCTTAGCGTCCGCCAGCGTCTCTTGCAACTAGGCCTGCGGCTTTTGGCGCTTTTGCTTATAGCCGCACTATTCCTGCAACCACAGCTAAGCAGCAGCGAACCCGAGCCGGACTCATTCCGCGTCGCCGTGCTCGCCGACCTCAGCCGCAGCATGCAGGTGCAAGACCAACCCGGACAAGCCAGCCGTGCTCAGACCCTCGAGCAACTGCTGCAAAGCCCCAGCCTGACGCAACTGTATGAGCTAGGCCAGCTCGAATTCTGGGCCTTCAGTGAAGAATGCCGCCCTTTCAATCCCACACCCGGCGAAGCACTGCCCATACTCCCCGGCGCCACCGATATCGGTAAAGCGCTGCAAACCGTCGCCACCGGCAGCCTAGGGGCGGCAAACCTGGGAGCCGTAATCCTCTGCAGCGACGGCAATGACAGCGCCAGCCACAATGGCACGCAGATGGCCAAAGAGTTCGCCAGACGACAAATACCAATCAGCTGCATAGGCATAGGTAGCCCAGGCACAAACCAAGACCTGCAAGTGCGCTTTAGCTCCAAAACACAAAAAGTCGAAAGAGACAGCAATTTTAGCCTCGAAGCCATAGTGCAAAGCAGCTATGAAAAAGCCTTGGAAACCGAGGCCGAACTGCTCGAAAATGGCATTAGCATACAAAAAAAACCGCTGAAACTGGAAGCCGGACAAAACCAAAAACTACGCTTCGAGCTGAATTCGGCAATCAGCGGCATGCATACCTACGCCATTCGCGTGACGCCACCGCCAAATGACTACAGACCGGATAATAACCTGGACTTCGTTGGTGTCAATGTCGCTGAGCCGGAAAGCTTCAAATTGCTCTACCTGGGTGGCGCACTGAACTGGGAATGGCGCTTCCTACGCATACATGCCGAAAATAACCCTCAGTTGCAGCTCTCCGCCATCATCAAAAGCGGACCGCAAAGCTATTTTCGCAGCGGCATCAGTGAGAAATCGCTGGAAAACCTGAAAGATTATCCCGAAAACACCATATTCTACGCCGATTACGACGCGGTAATCCTGGACTGCCAGGGCGCCGCGCTGCTCTCTGAAGCCGCTATCGAGGCGCTGCTGGCCTTTGTCGAGGGCAAAGGCGGCGGCATACTGCTGAGCGGAGACCCCGCCCTGTTGCCCGAGCCTTTGCTTGCACTCTGCCCGCTCTACTCCGCGCAAAGCCTACTCAGCGGACCGCAGACCAAAATGTATCCAGATGCAGAGCTTATCTTCGACCGACAGGCAGGCCGGCTAGCCAGAAGTGGAGCTGGCCTGCGGCTGCCCGCAGGCACCCTGCTTTGGCTCGGCCAAAAACTCAAGCCAGGTGCACGCAACGCCCTGGCATTGGACCAGGCCGGCAAACAAAGTCTGCTGGCAGTGCAAAACTACGGTGCCGGACGCAGCGCATTCCTGGGTACACAGGAAACCTGGAAATGGCGCTTTGAGGGCACACAGGAACTAAGCTGGCATAACAGCTTCTGGAACTGCCTGTTGCTCTGGCTAGCCGAACAAAAACAAGAGCAACTGCAGCCGGAAAACACGGCATTGCAAGCCGCTGTGGACGAAGTATGCCGCCTGGCAATTTTCGTCATGGGCAGCGATTTTAGTCCTGCGGCAGACAGCAGCCCCAGAGCATATATCACAGCTCCGAACGGACAGCTGCACGAAATCGACCTGCAGCCTGACAGCGACGAGCCAGGATTCTACAGTGCCGGCTTCCTGCCGCAGCTGCCTGGTGAACACCGTATCCGCTGGCAAGTCAAGCTGCCCGAACAGAACCTGAGCCGCGAAAGTCTGCTCCTGGCCAGACAAAGCGGCAAAGAAATGCAAAACACCGAGTACCACGAGGAAACTCTACGCGACATAGCCCGCATTAGTGGCGGAAAATTCTTTACCAGCAAGGACTTCCTCAGCGGCAGGCCCACGCTGCCCTTGTCAGAGCAGCTGCCGCAAAGACAAAGTAGCAAACCTTTGGCCTCTTCCTGGACGCTCTTGCTGAGCATCTGCGCCGTCTTTACCCTGCAATGGGCATTGCGACGACATCATGGACTTAAATAAATTGCCGAACTTTTGAACAAGAAAAACGATTTCAACATTAACAAGGAGTTATTATGAGCCAGTCATCGTCAATAAATTTTGGAGTCTGTGGCATTGGCCGCATGGGTAGAGCGCATGCCAAATACTTTAGTGAAAGCGCTTCGCCTTACCGCCTGGTAGCCGTCTGCGACAAGGAAGCCGCACGCAGCCGGGAATTGGCCGAAGATTATAACTGCAAAGCATATGACGACATAAATCAGTTCTGCGACGACCCCGACATGGAGCTGGTCATTATCTCCACTCCGTCGCTGCTGCATGCCAAAAATGCGCAGCTCGCCCTAGACAAGGGTAAAACCGTATTGCTGGAAAAACCGATCGCAGTTACCACAAATGATTATCTGCTGCTGCAAAAACTCCTGCAAAAGTATCCCGAGCGTCTTTTTTTCGGACACAACCATCGTTTTGAACCAGCCTTTGAAAACGCGCGGGAAATCGTCGCCTCCGGTCTTATCGGCAAGCCAGTGCTGGTGAAGCTCTGCAAGCATCATGATTTCATGCGCCGCAATGACTGGCAAATGCGCCTGGACTGCGGCGGCGGGCAGCTCAGTGTCTGGGGACCGCATCTTATCGACCAGGGGCTGCAGTGGCTGGGAGAACCCGCTAAACAGGTGCATAGCCAGCTGCAAAGAGTTCTCACGCCCGGTGACGGTGACGACCACGTCAAGATCAGCCTAAGCGGCACCGGCCCTTTGCTAGTCGAAATCGAAATCAGCAACTGCGTTGCTATTCCCGGACCTTATTGCACCATTTATGGCGACCGCGGCGCACTGCTCTATCAGCAGAACCAAAAGAACATCGAGCTGAAATACCTGAGCCCCGAGTTTGTCTGGGACGACATAGAGGCCAGCAGCGAGGCCCCCAAGCCGGGCGAAGGCATGCACCGAGACCATAACCTGCCCTGGATCAGTGAAATCCGCCCTGTCCAGCCCGAAATCAGCATGTGGGCGCAAGTGGAAATCGCAATGGCCATACATCTTTACAATGCCCTGCGCAATAACATACCCTTCCCGGTAAGCAGCTCCGATGCCATGGAAGTCGTACGCGTGAGCGAACTAGTCAAGGCACAGAACCCACAGTTTAACTGGGCAAAGTAAAGCACCCGCTTCGTGTCCTTCGCGTCCTCCTCCCCCCAGTCACCCCGGGTTCGTCACATGTCCCAGCCCAGCTTCAAAGCCGAATACACCACTGCTCCCCTCAAGCAGACCATGTTCAAGGCTGCGCTTGCCATGTTGCCGGCCACTCTAGCCATGTCGGGCTACAATATCACCGACACATTTTTCGTAGGCAGGCTAGGCCAGACCGCCCCGTTAGCGGCCATGGGCTACACTTTTCCGGTGGTCATGTTTTACAACTGCATATTTTTCGGTCTGGGCAGCGGCAGCATGGCCAACTTGGCTCACGCTTTAGGCCGCAAGGACGGGCGCCAGGCTCAAGCAATAGTGGGTTCAAGCATACTTCTCATTTCACTCACTTCTATATGCCTGGCCTGGTTAGGCATAACTTGGGGCGACAGTATATTTATTCGCCTGGGCGCTCGGGGAGAAACCCTGGAGCAAGTGCGCGCCTACATGAATGTCTGGTTTGCCGGCAGCATCGCCGCTGCGCTTTCCCGGGAGGGCAACAAGATACTCATCGCCGCCGGCTCGCCCAGGGTTTCAAGCAGCATGACAGTCATCGGCATGCTGCTCAACGTCATCCTCGACCCCATTTTTATTTTCGGCTGGGGTTTTGTTCCGGGCATGGGCATCAAGGGAGCCGCCATTGCCACGGTGATTTCGCAGTCGCTTAGCAGCTTCGTCATCCTCATTATCCTCAAGCGCAAGCAGCTGCTTGCGCCAAGCACACTCAGCCCCTCCAGGGTCTGGCAGAGTTGGGGTTTAATCATCCGCTATGGTGTGCCGGCCATGCTAGGCATGCTTCTGGTACCCATCGCCAACTCGATCATCACCCACATCACCGCGCAGTTCGGCGACGTGGCACTGGCCGGTGTCTCCGCCGCCAGCCGTCTTGAAATGGTCGCCTTCGTCTTTCCCATGGCTCTGGGCACCACGCTGATGCCCATGATGGCACAGAATTTCGGCGCCGGCCTTTATCAGCGCGTCAAGGACTGCCTGCGCATCTCGCTACATTTCTCCTTCTGGTTTCTTTTCATCATAGGCCTGGTGTATGTCGCTGCCGCGCCGCTTCTGGTTGGTATTTTCACGCCGGAGAAGCCGGTGCAGGCGGTCATGATCACCTATCTGCGCATCATCCCGCTAGGTCTCTGCATGGTGGAGTGCATGCGTTTTGCCGGCTTTGCCCTCATGGCCTGCGCGCAGCCCAAAACCGACGCCCTGCTCAAGGCTCTTCGCGTTGTCGGTCTGCACATACCGCTGTCGCTGTTGGCGCTTCATATGCATAGCCTGCCCGGAGTATTCTTCGCCAGACTAATATCCGACGTGCTCGGCGGGCTCATCGTCATGTTCTTCGCATGGCGCATGCTCAATAAGCTTACAGCAAACAAAAAGGAGCAGCGCGATGTGACGCAGAGCCTCCCGAACCCTCAGCCAACAAACTTGGCAAACTGAGCCAGGAAACCCTGCAGGGTCTTCAGGCTTTTCTCGTCGCTAACCCCGCCCTCCTTGTCCAGTCGCGAGCCTACATTGCCGAAGTAGGCCTCCGGCTGAGCCATGACTGCGGCATTCAGGCAGGCCAGGCTCTGGCGCAGATGATGATTGGCGCCAAAACCGCCTATGGCGCCGATGGACAGGCTGATAATACCCACCGGCTTGCCGTCCCAGACATTCTGGCTTACCGGGCGCGAGCCAACATCGAGGGCATTCTTCAAGGCCGCCGGCACCGAACGATTATACTCCGGAGTGACCAAAAGCACTGCGTCGCAGCCGGCCAGCTGCTGCCGCAGCCTCTGCCAGGCAGGCGGCAGCGACTCTGCCCGGTCCAGATCCTGGTTATAAAACGGCAGGTCTGCGATCTCCGCCAGCTCAAGCTGCAGGCCAAACTCGATACCCAGGCTCTTCAGCACATCGGCCAGACGCCCTGAAAAGGAATTGGCCCGCAGGCTGCCGACCAAAACCGCGATTTTCTTGCTCATTGTCTGCTCCTCGATGATGAAAGAGCCTGTTTTGCTTCAATAAACAAAACAGGCTCCTGTTATGATTTTAGTATCCTCCGCCGCCCGCCTGGCGGCTGTCAGGCCTCAAGGCGGCTCAGTCCTCGCGCGCGCCGTATTTCTTGTCCAGCATCAGCAAGGCACCGGGCGAATTGCCCGCCATTTTAAGCTTCTGCACCACCTCGTCAACCGAGGCCTCCTCCTCCACCTGCTCTTCCAGGAACCACTGCAGGAAATTGAGTGTGGCATAGTCTTTCAGCGCCAGGGCCTCCTCGACCAGCTCGTCAAACTCGCCGCTCACCTTGCACTCGTGCGCGTAGGCGTCCTCGAAGGCGGCCAGGGGGCTGGACCATTCCAGCGGCGGAGCCTCGACACAGCCCACCTTAATGCGCGCGCCGCGCTCCTGCAGCTGAGCATAGAGACGCATGGCATGCTCGGTCTCTTCCTCGGCCTGCTTCTCCATCCAATGCGCAAAACCATCCAGATTGATGTCGTAAAAATATGTCGCCATGGACAAATAAAGGTGGCTGTTGAAAAACTCGCGGTTCATCTGACGGTTAAGCAAGTCTGCCATTCTATCGCTTATCATGATCGCTCCTTTTTGCTCGGGGTGAAATGTCAACAGAAAAGCTGAAGACTGGGATACTATATACAAGGAACTAGGCAATTGCAAGAACAAGCGCAAAAAAAAATTGTTCGAGCCGACGCCAACCAAGGCATTGCCTATAATCAAAGCCTGGAAAGGCCTGCTCAGCTTCCTGTGACTTCGTGTCCAAATTTCTTGGCGCTCATAAAAATTAACGCCCAGCTCTTGTTTTTTTGCGCTAACATGATATTGTAATATTAATTTCTTCTATGATATGGTTCTAGAAGAGCAGGTTTTATAGAATAATTTCAGGAAAGGGCAATCACATGTCAGAAAAAGATAGGCTGACCACCAATTTTGGCGCACCGGTGCCGGACAACCAAAACTCGCGTACAGCCGGGCCGCGCGGGCCGCTGCTCATGGAAGACGTCTGGCTGATGGAAAAACTGGCCAACTTCAACCGTGAAGTCATCCCGGAGCGCCGCATGCACGCCAAAGGCTCTGGCGCATTCGGCACCTTCACCGTCACGCACGATGTCACCAAATATACCCGAGCCAAGCTTTTCGAAAACATCGGCAAGCAAACCGAAGTCTTCGCGCGCTTCTCAACCGTGGCCGGATTCCGCGGCGCCGCCGACGCCGAACGCGACATACGCGGATTCGCAGTCAAATTCTACACCGAGGAGGGCAACTGGGACCTGGTAGGCAACAATACCCCGGTGTTCTTCTTGAGAGACGGACAGCACTTCAGCGACCTGAACCACGTGGTCAAAAAAGACCCGCGCTCACATCTGCACTCGCCAACCAGCAACTGGGACTTCTGGAGCAGCCTGCCAGAGGCGCTTAACCAGGTGACCATAACCATGAGCGACGAGGGAATCCCGGCATCATACCGAAATATGCACGGCTTCGGAAGCCATACATTCAGCCTCTGGGACAAGGATAACAAGCGCACCTGGGTCAAGTTCCACTGGGTCTGCCAGCAGCCAATTAAATTCCTCACGGACGAGGAGGCCGCAGAACTGGTAGGCAAAGACAGAGACAGCCACCAGAGAGACCTCTTCGAGAGCATCGAGCGCGGCGACTTCCCGAAGTGGAAGCTCTGCTTCCAGCTGATGACCGATGAACAGGCCAAAAAACTGCCATACAACCCATTTGACCTGACCAAAGACTGGTGCACCGAAAAGTACCCGCTGATCGATGTGGGCGTCATGGAGCTTAACCGCAACCCGGAAAACTACTTTGCCGATGTCGAACAGGCCGCGTTCAACCCGGCCAGCGTCGTGCCCGGCATAGGCTTCTCGCCTTGCAAAATGCTGCAGGCACGACTCTTTGGCTACGGAGACGCCCAGCGTTACCGCCTCGGGGTCAACCACCACCTCATCCCGGTAAACAAGGCGCGCTGCCCAGTCAACGGTTACTCCCGAGACGGATTTATGCGCACCGACGGCAACTACGGTCGCAAAATCAGCTACGAGCCGAACAGCTTCGGAGTCTGGCAGGAGCAGCCCGAGTACCGCCCGCCAGCCACCGCGGTTGACGGCGACGGCGACACCTGGAACTACCGCGAGGACGATGACGACTACTACAGCCAGCCCGGCGAACGCTTCCGCAAAATGAGCTGCGAGGAAAAAGAGCGGCTCTTTGCAAATACCGCCAGAAATATGTGCTGTGTGCCGGAATTCATCAAACTCAGACACATAGAAAACTGCGCCAAGGCCGACATCGAATACGGTCGCGGCGTGGCCAAGGCAATGGGACTGGAATTCAAAGAACCCTGTTGCTCAAAGAAAAAATGTGAATAAACGGCATTAGCCGAAAACAAAGGCGGCTCTGCTCCATTAAAGGATCATAGCCGCCTTTTAATTTTCTCCCCACCGCGACTTAATGTCCAAAAAACACAGGAGCCCTCCTAGATGTCTTACAAACTCGCCATTGCCGGCCTGCGTCACGGCCATATCTATTCACTGATTTCCGAGGCCAAACGCCTGGGAGTCGAAATCGTCGCCGCCGCCGAAGAGGACGCCAACACCCGACAAAGCCTGGAAGGCAACGAAAACATCAAAATCACTCACAGCAGCATTGAACAAATGCTAGAAGAGGTACCCTTCGATATACTCGGGGTGGGAGACTACTACGTCAAACGCGGCGGCATCGTACTGCAGGCCTTGCAGGCCGGAAAACACGTCATCGCCGACAAGCCGCTTTGCACCACTATAGACGAATGCGACCAAATCGCCAAACTGGCAACTGAAAAAAAACTGGCCGTCAGCAGCATGTTTGGACTGCGTAACTCCAGTGTGCTGCAGCGCATGAAAGAGATGATCGCAGAAGGCGCCATAGGGCAAGTGCGCACTCTATGCGTAAGCGGACAGCACCCCCTTATGCTGGGCAGCAGACCCGCCTGGTACTTCGAGAAAAATAAGCACGGCGGAACCATCAATGACATAGGCATACACGCCGCCGACCTAGTGCCCTGGCTTACTGGACTGGAAATCGCCGAAGTCAGCGCAGCGCGATGCTGGAACGCAAAGGCCAGCCAAACACCCTGGTTCAAAGACTGTGCCCAAATCATGCTCAAACTGAGTAACGGCGGCGGCATGATCGCCGATTTCTCATACCTAAGCCCTGACAAATGCGGCTTCAAAGTCAGACAATACTGGCGCGTAACCGTACACGGAGACCAGGGACTGCTGGAAAGCCAACACGGTGATGATAAACTCATGTTCGCAGACAGCCAGAGCGAAGAGCCGCAGTACCTGAAACAAGAAAAAGCAAATGCCGAAGAAAGCTACCTGGAGCAGATCATCGCCGAGATCGAGGGCAAAACCAAACCCGGACAACTCTGCAGCCAATACGTCTTCAAAACCTCAAGGGTGGCACTGCAAATGCAACTGGCCGCAGACCAAAACCTCTGCGCAATGCCAATAGACTAACCAAAACGGGCAAGCGGCTTATGCGGCGCCTGCGGCGCCGCATAAGCCCTTAGTGTGCCTTAGTGCCTCTTCGTGTCCCTTCGTGTCCTCCCCCTAGGCGCAGCAACTCCAGGGTGAAGTCGTTATCCAGGTAGTCTTCATGCGTCTGCGCCACATATTTATTCTCGTCTAGAGCTTCCAATAATTTCTCGGGCAGATAGTAGTGACAGATACGCGGTTGAAAGCTGCTGCGCGCATGCAAAAAGTTGGCCACTACCAGCTTGCTGCTCAAATATTGAAAACGACGCAGCGCAGTGTGCGCAAAAGCCTCGTTGTTGCCTAGCTCCATATTAAAGATGCCAGAGGCATATACGACATCGAAAGACTGCTCGCCAAAGGGACATTTTTTCTGAAACACGTCCAGCAGCCGCAGATCCAGCTCCGCATGCCGCCTCCGCCCCTCCGCCAGCACCTCCTCGGTTATATCCACGCCGGTATATTTCACCGGAAAGCCGGCCTTTTCCAAAAAGCTCGCCAGCTCACCCAGGCCGCAGCCTACATCCAGTAGTCTGGGACAAGCCGTCTCGCAAAAATGCCTCCGCATGATATCGAGCAGCACTTTAAAGCGCAGCATTTGCACTTCGCGACTGCTCCAGCTCAATATCTCGTAACCCTCGCGGTCGGCATAAACCCGACTGGCATAATAACGGTTGATCTTGCTTTTCTTATCCACTGCATTGCTTGCTAGAGCCAAAAAAGACGGCTGGGCGCATTAACATAATTCAAGTGACTTGATGTCCAAAAATTGGCCGGCCGGCAACACAAAAGCCAGCATATTAGGCTTTGCGCACCAGCACAGACATGGCGCTTACCTGTATGACCTGAATCTCCGCGTCTTTTTCAATATATTCCCCCTGACTCATAACATCAACCCGTCGGCCATCAATCCTAGCAATGCCGGATGGGTGCAAGGCAGTCAGGCTAATACCCTTCTGGCCTGGCAACAAAGCGTCTTGCCCACTCTCCCCGCCCTGCTCTGCCCCGGTACCCGGCTTCAGGCCGCCCTGCATCACCAAGCGCTTATAGACCGGCAAAGCCGGAAAATATTTGCCAATCAGCCATAAGCCCAGCGCCACCGTCGCAGCAGTCAAAAATAACGATTGCAGCGCCGACTGCAAATAAACCATATACGAGACCGGCGGCACGCCGGCCAAGGGCAGCACCTTGGGTATTTTAGGCATCACCGCCATGCCCGCGCCGACCAGCAAGCACAATATGCCGGCCACCCCGGTAAGCCCAAAACCGGGTATCAAGAATATCTCCACCGCCAGCAATATAATGCCCAGCAAAATAAGCGTAAGCTCCTCCAGCCCCGCCAGCCCGGCCACATAGTGTCCAAAGAAATAGAGCGCCAAAAGAGCTATGCCAGAAAATCCGAAAACACCGAAGCCCGGCGTTTTAAACTCTATCCACAGCCCCAGTACGCCCAGCCCCAGCAACAGTGGTCCAAAAGCGGTGATCCAGCGTGCCAGGCGGTCGGCCTTCTCCTCGCTGAAACGGCGCAGCTGCGCCTCGGCCAAGCCCAGCTGGCTAAGCATATCATCCAGGTCTTTCACCATGCCGGCGGCCAGCAGGGGCTGTCCGTCATCCTTGGACAGCTTGGCGGCATCGCGCGCGGTCAGGTTCAACAGCTTGCCCTGGGCGCAGAGCAGCTCCTCGCCGTCCATCAGGTCGGGGTGCTGCGGGTCCACCATGGCAATGGCCAATTCTTCACGATAGCCGTTTTCCTGGGCCAATCCCTGCACTATGGCGCGCACCGCGGAAAGCATCTTCTCCTTCACGTCCGCCGGCAGCTCTTGCACGCCGCCGCCCAAAGGTGAAATGCTAATAGGCATGGCGCTGCCTATAATGCCGGACTCAGACATATAGATAGCCTGCGTGCTCAAGGCCAGTATGGCTCCGGCGCTCAAGGCGTCTTTCTTCACATAGGCGTAGACCTGGCAGCCCTCCTTGCGCGCGGCACGCAGCCAGTCGATTAGCTCGCGGGTCTCCTGCAGACCGCCACCGGGCGTGTCCAGCTCTAAAATCAGGGCCTTGGGCTGCATTTGGCGCAGCTCACGAAAGGCGCGGCGCAGCACCATCACCAGCCCCTTGTCTATGGGACCCTGTATAGGCAGAACAAAAACCGTGCCGGCATCTCCCGGTGTCCCGGTCTGCGCCGGTAAAATACCAGGAAACAAAAACCATAGAGCCAAAATCAGCAGCCGGGAAATTTTCATGGCATTCACACTCCTTGCTTCCACTTATAGCATAACGCAGCAAAAGCACTTTTTGTTTGAAGCCTGCCTGAAAACAAACTGCCACCCCTTGGTGTGACTTAGTGCGACTTAGTGCCCCAGAAAAAATGAACTACCCGCAGCGCCTTGCAATTCCACAGGTTAAGATTACTTTTTATCTAGTGACCACAAATGTGTTTCACGGCTTTTTTTCAACGTCAACAGGAGGCCATTATGAAAGAGCAAGTCCAGATTAAGGGGCTTTGGTTACACCGCTTCGCAGTCAACGCATTCACTATTTTTCTCGCGCTCCTCTTCTATTGGTCGGTTAATTTCTTCCTGCAGGATATTCGAAGCATACCCGGGCCAGACACCAAAAAACTAGAAAAAAAGTTTCTGAACCAGACCCAGGTAAGCAGGCAAGCCACTGTCAACAGCGAAATTACAAATCACGAATTCCAGATGAAAACCCTGCGTGAGCGCCAGGCCACCCTGCATAAAAGCTCCGAGGACCTAAAACGGGGGCTGGAACTTAAAAACATCAATATTGAACATTTGCAAAGCCTGAAAGAAAGCAGCGATCCGCAAATCATCAAGGCATACCAGGAATTCCTTGAGACCCAGGAGAAAATACAGCAATGCAACCGGCAGCTGGAAAAATACGCTGACCAAATATATGACTTAAAACGCGAAAAGCGGGAACTGGAACGGCAAATCGCGCCGCAAAAAGAAGCGCTCGCCGCAAAAGTGAACCAGCTTCAAACACGCCATCGCTTCCTCATCGTACTATATCAGTTTCTCCTGGTGCTGCCGCTACTGGCTCTGTCACTGTATTTCCTGATTTGGCAGCGGCAAAACAAGTATAGCCGCATTTTCCTGAGCATGGCTATAGCCATGCTGGCCAAAACAACCATACTTATGCACGAATACTTCTCTACGCGCTACGCTAAATATGTCTTTACTATCGCCATGATACTGATTGTCGCCAAGCTCCTGCTGTACTTTATGCAACAGCTTAGCAGCCCCAAAACCAGCGCCCTTATCAAACAGTTCCGCCAGGCATACGAGGTATTCCTCTGCCCAGTATGCGAATTCCCCATACGAACCGGACCGCGAAAATTCATGTACTGGAACCGCAGCAGCATCAGAAAACACCTGGTCTTCAGCCAGCCCGGAGAACAAGAGGAAGCATATGTCTGCCCATGCTGCGGCAACAGTATCTTTGTAAAATGCCAAAACTGCGGAAAAATCCGAGCCGCAATGCTGCCGCATTGCAAACACTGCGGAGATGAAATCGACATCTCAACAAATATAAGCAAAAATAACTGAAAATATAAAAGGAGTAAAAACATGAAGTTTTCACTGAATTATGATGTCATCGTCTGCGGCGCAGGTGTGGCAGGTGTGGCAGCAGCAGTGCAGGCCGCCAGACGGGGACAAAAAGTGGCCCTGGTCGAAAAACAAAACCTCATCGGAGGACTGGCATGCAGCGGCCTCATACACGTCTACCTACCGCTCTGCGACGGAAATGGAAATCAAGTAATCAGTGGAATCGCCGAGGAAATGCTCCTGAAAAGCCAGGAGTTCAGCCCATTCAGACTCTCAAAAACCTGGGGAGGAAATGGAATACCTCGAAGAGCAAACCGCGATAGATACGAAGTGGAATTCTCACCGGCAGCGCTTACTATTACACTGGATGAAATGCTGCTGGAGGCCGGAGTCGAACTCTGGCTGGACAGCAGAGTATGCGATATACAACAAAACCAGCAGCGGATTGAAGCAGTTATCGTGGAAAATGTCTCCGGACGCGGCAAGCTACAAGCCAAGTGCTTCATCGACGCCAGCGGCGACGCCACTATCCTCAGATTGGCCGGAGGAGAATTCGTCACCGAAGACAACAGCCTCTCGTTCTGGCTGCTCGAACGCTCACCCAACGCCGAAAAACTATATCACTTCACCGATCAAATACACATGCAGACTTTTAGATTCCCCCCGGAGCAATATCAGCCCGGCTCCGGCTTAGACGGACTAGACTACAGCAGCTACACCCGCCAGGCCTGGAGACAGCTGCGTCAGTTCTATCGCGACAGCTACTCCCAGGGCAACGACAGCCTTACACATTACCCTCTGCAGCTGCCTGCCATGCCGCAATACCGCAAAACTGCTGCCGCCCAGTGTCTATATATGCTTGATGACCAAGACGAGCAGCGCAGCTTCACTGACTCCGTAGGCCTCACTGGTGACTGGCGCAAGCCTGGCCCCGTCTGGGAAACCCCTCTGCGCAGCCTTATCCCTGTCCAACACGAGGCGCTTTTCATGGCTGGACGCTGCATTGGCGCCATCAATCAGGCCTGGGAGGTATACCGTGTCATCCCCACTGCCGCCATGACTGGCCAGGCTGCCGGCATGGCCGCGGCACTCTGCAATGAACAAAATTGCGGCACAAGGCAGCTAGAGCCAGCTCTACTACAGGCTGAATTGCGCAAAAATAAAATCAAACTGCACAAAAGCCAGCTCTAGCCCGCCATTTCCCGCCACCGCTTAACCTTTTCCAACGCCCCGCCGTTCTTCTATATCAGCCACCTCCTAAAAACTTGCTGTGCCTTCGTGTGACTTAGTGCCTAAGTTGCTGTAGACCAGCTTTTTTGGAGGCTAGCGCCAAAAAAACTGAAATCGGCTCCATACCTGATGCTGCAAATAAGTATTTTCTATTTTAGCCAGAAACAGCATTAAAAAAATCTGCGATCTCTGCTTTTGGGCAGCTTGCGCCCTCAAAGTAAGAAGACAAGCAGCTTATGAATTCCCGAAGATATACCACTATTGACAAGCTCTGCCAGCTTGTTTTAAAATGAATCTGGCTTAATCTTCCGCTTTTTGACATGTTTTTTCTTCTTTATGAGATTTACCGCTTTGTCTAGACCATCTATATTAGTCTTGTTTTAGAATTGTTTAATGCATTGAAGGCCGGAAAACCGAATCTCTAGCCTAGCCCCCCACCGAAAAGTTTGCCTGGCAAGATTTTAGTCACTAAGCCAGACTAAGGCACACCAAGTCGTTTTCGTCTAAAAGGGGCATAGCCGCCAAAGATCACTTGTGGGGTGCCACAAGAGTACTCCCTTGCTGTGGCCTTTTTGGACGCGGTCTAAGTTCGAGCCAATAGGCTGAAAGCCGGCTGTCCCAGGGAAACCCCATTCTTCTTGTACGTGATCTAGCTTAGCAGGCTTGTTTTTTTATCAACCATATTGCTGCAGGAGGTAAAGTCATGAAAACAGCTCTAAAGGAAAAACTCATGCTCAGGCCAGCGCCAAAAACTTGCGGAATAGTTAAAAGCTCTCCAGAGAGCGCAAGCTTTACCCTGATCGAGCTGCTCGTCGTCATCGCCATTATTGCCATCCTTGCCAGCATGCTGTTGCCGGCCTTGAACAGCGCGCGTGATCGCGCCAACCAGATCAGTTGCGTTGCCAAACAGAAAAACATCGGCGTTGCAACCATGAACTATTCTGACGACCATGACGGCTGGTGCATGCCCGCCTTCGCCATCCATGCCAAAGCCGGCTATGACCGTTACTGGATGTTTTTTCTGGCCGACTACATGAGCATCAGCGCCGGCAGCTCTTTCTGGTCCGCCAATGCTTCCAGCTCAGCCTATGCCAACATTCCCGACTCTCTTTTCAGGCCCTTTGTCTGTGCCAGCAACTCCACAAAATACATTGCCGCGGTAGGAGCCAATCCGGTCAACCAACCATACTGTCTCAGCAACTATGTCGTCAATTACTGCATGGCCGCTGTAAGACGCAGCCAGGACGCCGACCCTTTCAGCCTGTATCCGGGAAGACAAATCCACAAGTTGCGCTACGCCCACGCCACCGGCCTGCTCTGGGACAGCGACCCTGCGAACACTCATTACTACCGTGGAACACTCAACACTGTCACAGTCAGCGACTCCACTTACAACACAGTTGGGCGCGTACACGGCAAGTACTCTACGGCTAATGTGCTTTATATGGACGGCCACGCCAAAGGAGTCAAACCCAGCCCTTATCTGCCTTTGGTATTTGAGAGCGGAACCACCTACCTTTGGGAGGGAGCCAGCGCAGACCTTAGACATTACAAGTAGACCGCTTCCAAAAACTTCCCAACAAACCCAAAGGGCAAGCGGCTTATGCGGCGGCGCAGACGCCGCGTAAGCCCTTAGTGTGCCTTAGTGGCTCAAAGGTTTTTTGGACGCGGTCTAAGTGGCGCCCTTACAGGGCGCCGGATTCAGGGGGGCCTTTACCCAGGGTAGCGCTCGGCTCCTGCGGAGCCGAGCGCTACCCTGGGCTACATTAGGTTGCCCCTTCGGGGCACCAAATGGACAGATTCTCAAGAAAAATTGAAATTTCAGCCAAAAAATTGCGTTTGTAGACAATTTTATCGAGTTTTTCAGCTTTGTCCGGCTCCTTTTTCCCAACAAACCCAAAGGGCAAGCGGCTTATGCGGCGGCGCAGACGCCGCGTAAGCCCTTAGTGTGCCTTGGTGGCTCAAAGGTTTTTTGGACGCGGTCTAAGTGGCGCCCTTACAGGGCGCCGGATTCAGGGGGGCCTTTACCCAGGGTAGCGCTCGGCTCCTGCGGAGCCGAGCGCTACCCTGGGCTACATTAGGTTGCCCCTTCGGGGCACCAAATGGACAGATTCTCAAGAAAAATTGAAATTTCAACAGAAAGTTTGCGTTTTTTTACGAGAATTTTGCTTTTGTGATTACCTGGCCAGGGGCAATACTACTGGCAAAATCAGAATCATCGGATGAATTGTGCCGCAGAAACGAACCGTTTTATCCCCCGGCACAATTTACCAAAAAACAGCGTGTCTATCTGCGCCGTAGGCGCATAACCATGCTTAACCCCAGGCTTTAGCCTGGGGTGCAGGCAGCCATCAAAACCGGCGCCTTGTAGAGGCGCTACTGGCCCCTCCCTTTTTGGACGCGGTCTAAGTTAGCGCCAATAGGCCAGAAGCCGGCATGCCCCAGAGACCTCACAACCTTTTTCAAGGAGAATCAAAGAATGAAAACAAGACTTTTTTGCTTTTTAACTCTGTTTATCCTCTTTTGTCGAGCCGATGATGACAACTTGTTGCAAAATCCCGATTTCTCTTTGTTGACGGAGACTGGGACGATAGCGGCCTGGCACTTGTCCGCAAATGCGCAGGTCTCAGACGGGGTTTTGACTTTGCCGCTGTCTCAGAAAAGAAAGGACAGCGACATACACACCGCCTCAGTGGTACAGTCCTTCAAGAACATCCAGGCGGGGCTGCACTCTTTTTCGGCACAGTACAAGGGCGAATTCAAAAACCTCTACATTGTTTTACGCGTTTACGATGAACAGGGAAAGCAACGTGAGCTGTTGCAAAAATGGCTGTCACGCAAGGACTTTATTGCCGCAGCAGGGCAGCCTGGCTGGTTTGGCTTTTTTTACCATTTCAAGGTGCCCGAAGGAATCAACCGCGCCTCTATCCATATAGAACCCTGGGGAAATCTGGGTGAAAGCATCGAGATCAGGCAGATCAAACTCTGCGAGAATGAAGACTAAAGGCAGTGCCTAGCACGGCTCCGCGCTCTGCGCCATGGCAAAGACACATTTTTTGTAAAAACGCAAGTTTTTGACCGTAATGCCCCTTTCAGACGAAGGTGACTTAGTGTGCCTTTGTCTCCAAAATAGACTAGAAACCGGCCTTCTTTAAGGCCCTTTACCGCTGTTTTTTAATGCCTAAGGGATACCCCTGATGTGTTTTCAATTTTTGAGGAGTTCGACATGAAACATTTATTGTTTGCCCTAGTCTTTCTCGTGCTTGGCACAATCAGCGGTGCACATGAACTGGCTGCTTTTTATCCCCTTGGCGACCTAGGCATCTTCAAAGCAGGCTCAAAGCCGCAATTCGCCCTGCATCTTTCCGGAGACAAGAGCTTGGCCTCTGGCAAACTTTTGGTAAAAGACCAGGCCGGAGCGACTGTGCAAGAGCTGCCCTGGCAGCTGTCCGGAGGAGCCACCCATGAGATCTCACTTGAAGTCCCCAAGCGACACGGCTTTTACACTGTGCAGGCCCTGCTTGGCGAACAAGAGCTGGAGGCCTCGTTCATATCCATACCCCTCATGCCAAAGCGCGACCCCTTCTTCGCTGTCAAACCAGGCGACTGGGCCATGCCGGAAATGTTTTTGGCCTACAAGACCCTGGGCTTTGGAGCCATCTCCTTGGTCGCAGGCTTTAATGCCTTCACTGACGGTTACAACCCAGACTTGCTGCGACAGGAAATCTTGAGTTCCCCATACTTTACCCGTATTGATAAACTGCTGGAAACACACCCGGATTTCGAGTATTACGGCCATGTCGGACTTGATACCTTTTTGCTTAGTGACAACCACAGGCGAAAAATCCCTGATATAATCATGGAGCGGCAAAAAAACGGCTTTTATTGCTATCCCAAAGAATATTACGAAGCCTTTACCATCTATCTGGAGGCTTTTCACAAAATTGCTGGACATCGGGTTAAACATTGGGCCTTGGTGCAGGAAATCGACGCCGCCATCAATGACGTCAACCGGGTCAGCGGCGGTGGTCCGGTGGAGCTGGCGCATCATCTCATCAATGCAAAGATCGCCTACAACTGCTTGAAAAACCTAGACCCGCATTGCGTGGTCTCATTGACCTCAAGCTGCGGCAACGACTATTTTCGCAACCAACCGCCTTTCAGCCTGACCAGGTTCATCCTGCAGCACCTGGAAGGCAAGTTCGACATGCTCGGACTGGATGCCTATAACGGAAACTATTCTCTGCGCGGCGGCAGAGAAAAGCTTGACCCACCGGAACAGGGGCTGCGGAAATACCTCATCGACACTAAAATCCTCTGCCGGGAATTCGGCAAACAAGGAGAAATATGCATAGATGAGCGGCAAACCATTATGCCCGAACCAGAAAAGAAAACACCGTTTAACGGCAATGTCGCAAATATGGTCGCAGACATGACTGCCCGAGAAACCATTATCATTAAATCCGTGAAAGATATCGCATACTATGCCTACCTGGACTACGGCTTTAAATCTGACATGGTCTTTTGGAAGCATCTCTATGACCAGCGCCAACAAAGCAAGCGCAGCCCCTACCCTGCAGCCCTGGCATTTGCCACCACTGCACGCAGCCTGAGCTTCTGCCGCCCGGCCAGAAGAGCGGAGATGATTATGCCCTATGGGGTTTATGCCTATCTGTTCAACAAGGGCGATGAGAGCGTGGTGCCGCTCTGGACCGTGATGGAAAACAAGGTGGAGCTGGAGCTGGAGCTTCCCGCAGGCAGTCTGCTCAGAGACATCAGCGGCAACGACTCGACTCTGTCAGCCGGGAAAACGACACTCAGCCTGAGCAGCACGCCGCTCTTCCTGCTGCTGCCAATAAAGGCAGAAGCCGCCCGAGCCATTATACAAAATGGACGCTTCGTCAATGAAATACAACCGATTATAGGCGAGGCGCGCCTGGCTGCCGCCGACAAAACACAGCTCTATCTGCGTAATCAAAGCGGCCTTAGGCAAGTAGTCCTTTGCGAGGGGCAGAGCTTCATCTTGGAGGCCGAGGAGCACGGCGTTTTCGAGCTGGACGGTATTCCCAAAACCAAGCAGGTCGCCATCGAGGTGGGCGGCAAGCACTACGTGCTGCCCGCTACCCTGGAGGCGCTTGGTCTGCCGCATCGCTCCAAAGGAACAAAAAAAATCCTGCTCAGTTCCCCAGAGGATGTCTTTCCGCGCTCGGCCTCCATTCCGGAACGCAACCTCATCCTGAATGACGGCAAGGATATAGAAGCGGAGTTGGAGCTGGCCTGGGACGAAGACTGCCTGCATCTGCAAGCCAAAGTGCGCGACCGCCGCCATCTAAACAGCAACCAGGGAGCCTTCCTCTGGCGCGGAGACTCCATGCAAATTGGCATGGCCGCCGGCAATCAGGCCTGGGACGCAGAGCTTAGCGGCAACCCCAAGGCACCCTTCAATATTTCCCTGGCACTCACCGATAACGGGGTATTCATCTATGACTACACCAGCTCCAAAAACCTGGACTGGGACTGCCAGGTCACCCGCTCAGGATTTTATACCCACTATAAACTGGCCATACCCTGGAGCGCAATCAAAAAAGGCGAGGTCCGTGCCGGAGAAGCCCTTGCCATGAGCATCGTGTTTTTCGACTTGAACAAACCCGGTGAAAAAGTCCAGCACTGGCTTAGCCTGGGACAGGGCTTGGCTGGAAAGGCAAACCCGGGCCAGTTTGAATCCTTTGTGCTTGAATAAACTGACAATAACCTAAGACATATTAAAGTGCGGCAGGCTGGCTTTGCGCCCCCTGACTGCAAATCCGCCCTTGAAACCAGCTCGGAACATAAATCAAAATAAAATGCACCAGATTAAATACGCCCTCTTTTACGATTTCCACACTTCACCCAATCACCCGGGTGTAGGCTCCAAGTTTGATGCTGAAGCCTTGACCGAGCGCTTTTTGCAATGTGGCGTGGATTATGTGACTTTTCATGCCCGCTGTAATATGGGCATGGCATATTACAACACCAAGCTGGGGATCAAGCACCCCAGCCTTGAAAAAGACCTGTTTGGAGAGCTGGCCTTCGCCTGTCAACGCAAAAACATTGCACTGGGCGCATATTTCAACGGCGGCCTTAGCCGCATGGAGGCGCTGCTGCACCCAGACTGGGCGCGAATCAGCCCGGAGGGAAAAATTTATCAGGAGCCGCTGGACAGTCCCTTTTCCATGACCATGTGCTACAACTCCCCGTACCGAGAACACCTTAAAGCCATGACTCTGGAGCTGGCCGAGCTTTATCCGCTTAAAGGCTTCTTCTTCGACTGCATGGGCCCCTTCCCTTGTGTATGCCCACACTGCGTGCCACTTATGCAAAAAGAAGGACTGGAGCCAGGCAAGCTGCAGGATGTCATAAGTTTTGCCGCCGCCTCCGCCTCAAAGTTGGCTGATGAACTGGCCTGTGGGCTGCGCAAGGTGAATCCAGACTACCTGTTTTATTTCAACGACATAGAGTTTGAGAACCAAAAAAAGGCCGGTAATTATCTGGAGTTCGAGTGCCTGCCCAGTAAAAGCGGCGGCTACTTGTATATGCAGGCCGTGCCGCGCTATATGCGCACCCTGGGAAAACCCTGCGTGCATATGACCGGAAGATTCCACAGCTGGAGTGATTTTGGCGGATTGCGCAACCTGGAATCGCTGAAATATGAGCTGCTCTTCGCCATGGTTAATGGACTGCGCCCCAATATCGGAGACCATCTCTTGCCAGAGGGTTCCATCAACGAGGCCGTCTTCAGCCGCATTGAAGAAGTGTACTCGTATCTCAGACAGTATGACCGGTTTTTGGAAGGCTCCCAGCCGCAAACCGAGGTGGCTTTGATCAATCCAAATGGAAAACCGCGCCTGGGCAACACTGCCGAAATGCTGGGAGCCATGCGCATGCTTAGCGAGCTTAGCCTACAGTTTGACATAGTCAGCAAGGAGGCTTCTTGGGACAAGTACAAGCTCTTGCTCTTGCCTGACAACATCGAGTTTGACCAAGAGATTGCCCAACGGGTGGCCAAGCACCTGACGGAGGGAAAGTGCATCATTGCGTCCGGCACTTCCGGCTTGGATGAAAAAAGGATCTTTCCGGAAGCATGGCCGGTCAGATTTATGTCGGCAGCCAAGTTCGACCCGGCATATTTTCAAAGCCAAATTCCGGGCCTGATTGAGGATATGCCATTTTCGTTCTATGAAAAAGCCTATGAGGTAAAGGCCAAGCCTGGAGCCGAGGTTTACGCGCAGCTGCTGCGCCCCGCTATCAATTTCGGCTGGAATGGGATCATTCCGGAGTATTACAATCCTCCTTATGAAAAAACCAACCTGCCCTTTTTGGCAATCTCCAGGCAGGTGGCTTATTTCAGCGGGCGGGTCTTTGCCGGCTATCACAAAAAAGCGCCTTATCAACTCAGCCGAATAGTTGAATACGCCTTGAAACGCATGCTACCTAAACCTGCCTTGAAAATCCTGCAGGCTCCATCATATTTACAGGGTCTGGTAAGCAGCAGAGCAAATCAAACCCAGGTGCATCTGTTTGCCTGCATTCCAGAGAAACGCGGCTCGGAATCGGAAAGCATCGAGGCCGAGCTGCCAGTGTCCGGCCTGCAAGTAGCGCTGCACACAGGAGGAAGACGACCTGAAACCGTCTTTCTGGCTCCTGGAAACGAGCCGCTGCACTCCTGGCTGGAAGATGAGTACCTGTTTATCAAAGTGCCGGACTTCAGCGGTTTTGCCATGATAGTGGTAGACTTCCCTGACCCGCCCTGCCAGGGTTCCATTGCAACCTGAACCTGGTTTGCAACTTCGCAAAAAGACAAACTGAAACTCAAGGACTATATTTCATTTCAACCTAGCAAGGCAGACCGCATCCAAAAAAAGTGAGACGCTGGGACAAGCCGGCTGCAACCAAAGCTTAAAAAACTTGCTGTGGCTCAGTGTGCCTTCGTGTATCCTCGTGTCCAACCCTGCCCCTAAGCCTTATTTGGACGGGGCCTGTTTAATGTTAGGCATACATTAAGACGGGACAAAACATGTCAAAAGCCGGTGTCATCAATTACACAAGTCATGAATTACAGTTACCCCCAATCCGTATAATTCAGCATGGCCTGGTGCGTCAACACAATCAATGGAACAATTCCAACCGCATTGCGCCATTCTGGCGTTTTTATTGGAACCTAAGCGGCGGGGTCAGCATCAGCTTCGATGGCGGCAAAATAGCCTTAAGCCCAGACATAGTGCTGATCATCCCAGCCAACTTCAGCTATGCATCCGAAGCAAAAAATAAGTTCTCACAGCTGTATATGCATTTTGACTGGGATTGCGGCTTCAACGTCAGAACCCCTTTCGTATGTAGTGCTATAAACGAAATGAAGATGTTCGCCAATATTTGGCACTGGTATGAAAATGACGCGCATTTCTTTTCCCTGCGCATGTATTCCATATTGTTCAAGTATCTGGCTGATATTCTGGGCGAAATCCGCCAAACCCGCAAAAGTGACCGGCGCATTTTAAAGGCCATCGCCATCATAAACAGCAACCTGAAGGTGAGCAATCAGGAGCTAGCCAGAGCTTTGCACACCTCCATGGATAACTTTCAACGTTTGTTCAAGCTGGAGACCGGAACAACCCCACATCAGTACCTGATTGCTAGGCGCATGGAAAAAGCTCAGTCGCTACTCACAGAAGGCGAACAGTGCATAGAACAAATCGCCATTGCATGTGGCTACCAAAACCGATACCAGTTTTCTAAGGCCTTTACAAAATTCTTCAAAACCCCGCCAGCGGCTTTGAGAAACCGACTCAAAAGCTAGCCGAAATGTGCCTTCCTGTGTTTTGGTGTGTCTTCGTGTCCAACCCCCTGCCAAGTACCCTTTTTAGATGCAGACTAAGTTGCTCAATCAAACCACTCTTCATCAAGAGGTGAAGCCAATGAAGCTGAAGCTTGCTAGCTTTTCACGCTTTCTGCTTGTTGTTTTTTTTCTGAACCTGCAAAGTCTTTATTCCCAGGTCACTAATATGCTGGACAAGAACCAACCCTACGACAAACTTTCAGAAAAACTCATTACGCCACATACGCGCTGGGCAAAACCATATGCGCAAGGAAGCATTAAAGCCCTGATTCTAGCCCCTGCCCTGGCGCATAGAGAAACGCTCGAATTGGCTCAGAGACTGAGCCTGGACTACAGCGCAGTGATGACTTTTTCTTATACACAAATGTATCAAGATGTCAAATGGCAGCCGCACGGCTTGCCAGCCGCGACGGTGGAAAGGATTATCAAGAGTAAGCTGAAAAAAGAATATGATGTCATTATCATCGGCAAGCTATCCTGGAAAATGCTCCCGGAATACCTGCGACAATGGATAATTAAACAGGTTGACAATGGCACCGGCCTGGTATATGTATGCCCGCAGGGATGCGAGGAAATACAAAGCTGGTTTGACCATGAAAAAACAAGCCCGGACGCAGACTGGATAATGGCTTGCGCACCGCTGAAATACCTGCCGTTGGGTAAAAAAATGAAAGACAAAAAAATAGTAGCCTTAAGCAGGCACAATAAAGCCAGAATAGTGAAATTCGACTACAATGAGTCCCATATAGGAAATCTTTACGCACTCACGCCAAGCGGAGGAAATGAAGACAAACCGATCTTCTATGACTACTATCAGAGCATGATGGCAAAAGCCGTCGTCTGGGCAGCCGCAAAAAAAACAGCCCTGCAAATCATGGAAATGAAAAATAACGGACAAGAACTGAGCGTGAAAATCGGCAAACAAGACAGAGCCAGGAAAAATGTGCTGCTCGAGCTGCTTGTCAGAGATGAAAACAACCAAGTGGAAAGCAGACAGCACCAGCAAATTATCTTCAACGGAAACGAATGCAGAGCCAGCTTCCAACTGCCAGTGCTGAAGGAAGGCCTGCATTTTCAAGATTTATGGGTGAAGGAAAACGGAAAAATACTGGACTGGAAATCCAGCGTGCAACAGCTTGACTCCGAATGTCGCATCGAGGAAATCAGCTTGGACAAGGCTAGCCCTGAGAACATGAATTTGCTTGCTGGAAAAGTCGTTTGCACCCGGAAGCCAAATGCCGAAGCCAGCCTCCTAGTCAAAGTGCTTGATAATTTTAACCGGGTTCTCCAGGAAAAATACCTGACGGAGCTGGACAAGGAGACGGATTTTTCAGTGGAAATAGGAGAGCCGCTGACTCTGCTGCTGAAAATTGTGGCCGAGTTGACTAATGACGGCCTAGTGCTTAGCGTCAAAGAAAAAGAATTTACCGCTAAGCCGAAAACGATTGACGACTATTTTTTCGCCATGTGGATAGGGGGCTGCGAAGGATATTTGGGCGACCTGGCCTTAAAACAATTCTTTGAGCAGGGCGTGGACTATAATTACTCGGTGCCCAATGCCGAACGCAATCAAAAAAATGTCAGGGCCAACTTAAAGCTGATCCCCTACTTCTCGAGGAGTTACTTTCCCGGCTATGGCTATAGCAAAATGGGGCAGGAAGACCTGCAAAGAAACCCTTGTTTCAGCGACCCCGAGTTTCGGCTCAGGCTAAAAAACGAGCTTCAACAAAAAACCCTTATCAATAAACCATACAGCCCTTACTACAGCTTGAGTATCAACGCTGGCATCTCTCCGCTACGTTGCATTACCCCCCTGGACCTGTGCTTTTCACCTACATGTCAAAAAAGCTTCCGGGAATATTTGAAGAGGGAATATACTAGCCTGGAGGCTTTGAACAAGCAATGGGAGACGGCTTTCAATTCCTGGGACGAAATAAAGGCAATGACCTTTGCCCAGGCTAGAAAACACGGCAATTTTTCCCCCTGGGCCGACCATCGCATGCACATGGAAGGCGTTTTTACCGATATAAACCGCTTTTCCAAAAAAGTGATTCTCGAGATGAATCCCGATGCCATTATTGGCATTGATGAACCTAATGCGACCAGCAGCTATAATGGCTACCAATGGTGGAATTTAATGCAGGAGCTTGACTTCTGCAACCCATACTTCGGTAAATGGCACTGGCGAGATGACCAGCTGCAGTTGGCAAGATGCCTCGTGAAAAAGAAAGAGGCACCGCGGGGAATATGGTTTGGCACCTATTGGAGAGGCGAGGAGTTCAATCGCTATATCCCCTGGCAATCACTGTTTAACGGCATGAATGGAGTCTACTGGTGGGTGGGCATGGGAGAGGAATCCATAGGCGCCCTGGCCAATGATTTTACTCCCTTGCCATACTTTTCAGAAGCCCTGAAGCAGATAAACGAAATCAAAAACGGCATAGGCAAACTGCTGATTAATTGCAGCCGCAATGATGATAAGATTGCCATCCATTTTTCGCAAAGCTGCATACATGCGGCAACTATCGAGGCAAATATGCAATTGCCGCCGGAAAAATTCCCTGAAGAAGCGATCATCCGCGACTGCATGGCTGAACCTGACACGCCCACACAGTTTGGCTCAAGCCACCCGCTTTATAGAGCTCAGGTTGCATTCATGACGCTCATTGAAGACCTGGGGCTGCAATATGAATTTCTTAACAATGAGCAAATCGAGGCTGGCAGCCTGAGTGAAAAAGGCTACAAGGTTCTGGTTTTACCCTATGCCAAAGCAATGTCAAAAGCCGAAACAGAAGCAATCAAAACATTTGTTGGCAATGGGGGCTTGCTGCTGGCCGACCGCATCCCGGCAGTTATGGACCAACACTGCAAGGAACGTGAAAACCCGCTGCTGCAAGAGCTCTTTGCTGACTTCGACGAAAAATTAAAAATAAACAAATACGGCAAGGGACACGCGGTTTTATTGCATGACTACCTGGATGACTATGTTTTCAAACTGAGACAAAACAACGACGAGGCAGAAAAAAGAGAAAAAATCCGCAAGCTTATAAAACTGGCCGGAATCGAAGCCAAACTTCAAATCCTCAATTTAAAAAAACAGCCTTTAGGGAGCTGCGAGACGGTGTTTTTCAAGTCAGGCCAAATCGAGTACGCCTGCCTCTTACGGGACTATTTCACTGCGGCTGAAGACGGAAATGAAGCCAGCCTGGTTTTTCCAAGACCAGCTCATATTTACGATTTAAGGCAGGGCAAATATTACGGCTGGAGCAAACATGCCAGGACTGAACTCCCCAGAGGACAGGCTCAAGTCTTTGCCATGTCACCATATAAGGTGAAGGCTCTGAAGCTGGCTTTAACACAAAACAAATATAGGCGAGCTGAGCGCATCTCATTCAGCCTAGAAATCGAGGCCGACAGCACCGCCAAGTCCGGACATGCTTTTAGAATAGAGCTAATCAACCCCAAAAATAAAGTTGTAAAACACTACAGCAAAAATCTTTGGGCCGAAGACGGCAGTTGTCAACACAGCTTTCAGTTCAGCTTAAATGAGCAGCAAGGCCAGTGGATGATAGTGGCCAGAGATGTCATGTCAGGGAAAATCGCCAAAAAAGCATTCTTTGTCGAATAAACCAAGCCCGCCAAAAAACTGATTTGACAGATTTTAAAGACAACGAGGCACAGCAAGACAGAGCAAGTTTTTTCTTGGCTTTGGCATTATGGCTTGCTCTGGTATTACCTAGCAGTAGATACTGTCCACCCGTCACCTGGCTGCCCGGCCTGTCCTCGATCTGCTTGTCAGATATCACTACTCAGCCTTGCTTGGACCACGGGCTATACGGTGCCTTATCGCTCTTAGGTAAATAGCAAAAGTAAATGCACGTTTTGGCGTGGAACCTCTTCTTCCCCGTGTTTTTTCTTCTTTTTCTTCGCAAATTTTTCTTCAGACCCGTTTTTTACCTCGAAAACATTTTTTCCCAAGCGCTGCCACGTGCGTTTACTTTTACAAAAAGCCAGATTTTAAACAGTTCTCTCCCGCGAGGCCACGAGTCCTTGTTTTTCGGACATGGTAAACGCGCCCCCTTTTTTTCGCCAACCTCAGGATTTCATTATCCCGAGATTCAGTCCATTTGCTGCCCTAAAAGGCAGCTTATTATCAGCTCAGGGTAAGCGAGGACTCTGGACTAGCGTCATCCTGGGTAAAAGCCCTCGGACTCCGGCACCCTGCAGGGATGCCCCAAATCCGCCAGGTGGCGGAAAATAGGATTGGGGAGCCGGTCGCATTGCTTATAGGCGCTAATTTAACTTAAGCCTGAAAAGCATTGTTCTCCGCCGGCTCAGTGCCGGCGTATGTTCGTAGTACACGTTTTAGCGTGCTCCCCGTTCCCGTTTCCTGCCGTCCAGCGGATTTGTGGCGCCCCTACAGGGCGCCGGATTCAGGGGGGCTTTTACCCAGGGTGGCGCTCATGGCGGGGTCGGGCGTGGCGATCTGGCATATAAATCGGACGCATCGGACGAATCGGACATATCGATCGGACGCATCGGACGCATCGGACGAATCGATCTGGTGTAGCGGGGTCGGAGCGCCGGCATCCTTGCCGGCATACAACCAACTAAGATAAAAACAAACCAGAGATTAAAACCAACCACAGGAAAGCAAGCCCCCTAGGTGCATTCGCGTTCCACAGCGTTATTTGTGTTTTTAAAGCGGAT
>Ga0265295_1000626_pt1 | contig 69392 bp, 47 predicted proteins | sample Munlansysbiofilm_FD_192503 | JGI IMG/M metagenome (GOLD analysis project Ga0265295, IMG submission 192503) | Leachate microbial communities from a municipal landfill in Southern Ontario, Canada - Methane capture system biofilm | ecosystem: Engineered > Solid waste > Landfill > Unclassified ...
ACAAAACGAATCTCTTTATCTTTGCTCATGTTGTTTTTTTATTTGTGGAAAAACAAAATTACAACAAGGGGTGAAACTTTTTAGGAGTAACCCCGTTTTTTTAAAATTTACTCGGTCACTACTGATATCTTATCTATCATTTCTTGATACTCATTTTCTACTTTGCTTTGACTAGTTATTCCTCCTCCACTCTTATAATAAAAAGAGCCATCTCTCTGTTCAATATATCGAATCAGGACACAGCTGTCCAAACTCTCTCCATCAAAGACACCACATACACCCGAATAGTAATTTCTATTATGAACTTCTGTTTTATCTATTATCTGTAAAGCCTCAGATTTAGGAGTACCCGTAATTGAACCGGCAGGTACCAAATGCTTTATTAGTGAGCCATAACGTTTTTCAAAAGCGGCTTTTATTTGCCCTTCTATCTCAGAGCTAACCTGCAATAAATTCTTGTCTCTTGTTTTAATATGATCTATATACCTATATCGTTTTACCTCTATTTTGTCAGCAATTGCAGCTAAATCATCACACAACAAGCTTACGGTAGACTTATGCTCGGCTATCTCTTTTTCATTATTCAGGAGTAGATGCTCTGCATTTAAAATTGACGCATCAATAGTCCCTTTCATAGGGAAACTAGCAATCTTGTTCCCTTTTATTTGCACAAATGTCTCAGGAGAAAAACAGACAAACTCATTATTGTAAAATATTTTATACTTAGCTCTCGCTTGCATAAACACAGAATCTAAAGGAACATTCAAACCAAGCGGAGTTTCGCAAGTTAAATTTAGCAAACAAACATTCGCCTGTTCCATCAACTCCATGGCCTTCTCAAATTGATATTTATAGCTCTCGAATGAAATGGGATGCTTATAAATAGTAACCTCCTCTTTATGCGAATTAATATATGGTTTTTGTGGAAAATGAATCTTTATATTATGCTCTTCCAGCTCATCTAACCTATAAATTAAAGGTTTCTGAGACTTATAGTCTATCAGAAAAAAATAGGGTATTTTCTCTTTTGTCCATAAATCCATTTTCTCAAAAAAGACATTACTCTCCTTCATCTCCAAATATTTACTTTTTGAAATACAAACTTAATTAAAAAATATCGACCTCTGCACAGCTCTGTTTTGTGAGTTGCCCTTTGATATATCTGTTTAAGAATTTTTTTAGTTTAATTCTCAAATATATCAACTTCAACTTTGAAACATCCAAATATCATTATTTTCAATGCTTTACTCTTGATAGTGTTCGATAATGGACACTCCTGTTCATTATCGAACACTTTTGTTTTACACACCGCCTGATTATCAAGGCAATACGGTTATGGTACACGCTTTGCCTTTCTCTGGCTAAAGAAAATTAAAATGGATAGAAAAATCCCCAAAGAAGTTCTACAAAAAGAAAGACGTAACAAATTCCTAAGAACAGGTGCTGTTGTTGTGGCTTCCATTGTAGTTATAATCCTCATTATCTCGTTGTTGCGCGATAGCATATCGCTTAAAAATATTCAACTTTCAACCGTTGACAATGGTACAATTGAGGTTTCGGTAAGCGCATCGGGTAAAGTGGTTCCCGCATTTGAAGAGATTATTAATACGCCCATCGAAAGTAGAATTGTGGAGGTATATAAAAAGGCGGGCGATTCGGTGGATGTTGGAACGCCTTTACTGAAGTTGGACCTACAAACCATTGAAAACGATTACCACAAAATGCTGGACGAGTTGAAGATGCGTCAATATAGAATGGAGCAACAACACGTAATAAACAGTAGCGCACTGAGCAATATGGAAATGCAGCTGAAGGTGAACGATATGCAGATTGATAAAATGCAGGTGGAGCTGCGCAACGAAAGATACCTGGATAGCATTGGTGCAGGAACTACCGATAGGGTGCGTGAAGTGGAACTGAGTTACAACGTGGCGAAGCTGGAGCAAGAACAATCGAAAAAGAAGTTTGAGAACGATAAACGGGTTACTGAATCTGAGTTGAGGGTACAGGAACTGGAGCTGGAAATTTTCCGCAAATCGCTTGCCGAAACCCGCCGTATTTTAGACGATGCGCAAATACTCTCGCCCCGTAAAGCCACGCTTACCTATATCAACAATCAAGTTGGTGTGCGTGTGCCGCAGGGAACACAAGTGGCCATCATTTCCGATTTGTCGCACTTTCGTGTAGATGGTGAAATTGCCGATAGCTATGGCGACCGCATTGCTACAGGAAACAAAACAGTGGTGCGCATTGGTAGAGACGAGCTTACGGGCATGGTGAGCAGTGTGACTCCGCTATCCAAAAATGGCATCATACAATTTACCGTTCAATTGGACGACGATGACAACGCCCGTTTACGTTCTGGCCTTAAAACCGATGTGTATGTAATGAATGCCATTAAGCAAGATGTAATGCGTATTGCCAATGGTCCTTACTATAGCGGACAAGGGTCGTATGAACTGTTTGTAATGGATGGCTCAACCCTCGTAAAACGAAAAGTGCAATTGGGCGAAAGCAATTACGAGTACGTAGAGGTGATTTCCGGTTTGCAACCCAATGATAGGGTGGTGGTATCGGATATGTCGCAGTATAGGAATAAGAGTAAATTGAAAGTGTCGGAATAAATAAAATAGGAAAATGATAAAACAATATTTTAAACAGGCGTGGCAACTTATAAAGCAAAACAAGCTTTTTAGTAGCATCTATATTGCGGGAACGGCTTTAGGTATTTCGATGGTGATGATAATGGCAATATTGAACTATGTGAAGACTGCTAACATTTATCCCGAAACAAATAGAAACCGAACAATGTATGTGAAATCACTATCAATGATACCCATGGATACTGTGCGATTTAAATATGCAAACTCGGGCAGCCTCTCTTATAAAGCAGCTAAGGAGCTTTTTATGCCTCTGAAAACTACTGAAAGTGTATCGATTATGGCTATGTCCAATAATTTTGCTTCGTTGCCCAATGATGATAATCTTTTGAGAGTAAGAAACCAGTATGTGGATGTAAACTATTGGAAGTTGTTTAATTTCCGCTTCCTAGCGGGTAAGCCTTTTTCAGAAGCCGACTATACATCGGGTTTGCAGGTAGCGGTTATTTCCGAATCGTTTGCCAAAGAACTTTTTGGAGCTGTTGACGTCGTTGGTAAGTATTTTGAGTATGCCTTCAAACCATTTCGCGTTGCAGGAGTGGTAAAAGATGTATCGTATGCTCTGACCGATACGTATGCTCAAATATGGATGCCTTATACGTGTATGAAAGATTACGATAAAGTGGGAAATGAAAGAGGTGGCATGCTTGGAGGAGTAAGCAAGGTGTTCTTATTGGCAGATAATGCATCAGATTTTGAGTCTATACGAAACGAAGTGAACGATAATGTGCAACGATACAATTCACAAGCAAACGATTGGAAGGTAGATTTGATAGGTCAACCCGATATAAAATCTAAAGAAGCCAAGCGTGTTACATCTAATCTGGAGCCTAACATGACAAAAAACTGGATACAGAATATACTTATTTTCTTACTCCTTTTATTAGTTCCTGCTATCAATTTGTCTGGAATGAATAGCACGCGTATGGAAAGGCGTATGAGTGAGATGGGTGTACGGAAAGCATTTGGTGCATCGCATTCAATATTAATAAAACAGGTGCTTATCGAAAACTTGTTGCTTACTGGGTTAGGCGGATTGGCCGGCCTGCTGTTATCTTATTTAATTATCTTCTTTACAAGAAGTTGGATTCTTGATATAGGAAAAGGATTTGCTCATGCACTTCCCGAAGGAACTTCGGTAGATTTTTCAATGGGCATGCTGTTTAATATGAAAGTACTCATGATTGTATTACTGGCATCTCTTCTTATGAATATTCTTTCGGCCTTAGTTCCTGTGTACCGCTCGTTACGCAAAAATATAACCGATTCACTTTACATTAAATACAACTAATTTATGATACAGCATATATTTAAACAAATTTGGGCGCAACGAAAATACAATGCGTGGATTTTTGTAGAACTTGTCGTGATTTTTGTGTTGGTGTGGGTAATGATGGATTATGCTTTTGTGTTGCTACACAATAAAAGTATTTCACAGGGATATGATACCAGCGATACTTACATGGTTACTTACGGTATGTATGGTGAAAAAACTTCTCGTTATAATCCTGCTGAAGATAATTCACTAAGAAACATGGAGAACTTACAGATATTTACGCAAAAAATAAAAGAGTACAAATATGTGGAAGTTGCCGACCTCTCTTCTCTTTTGTGGGGTTCGCTTCCTTATTCGGGTGGATTTAACCAAACTGCAATTCTTACAGATACGGATACAACTAATGTTTTTGCAGAAGTAAAAAATATGAGATCGGCTGACTATTTTCGCATTTTCCGTTACTCCTCAGCAAGAGATAATTCGTGGGAACGCCTTGCACATATTGATGTAAATCAGAACAATCCAATTTTTATAACCCGAATGGTTGAGCGGGCGCTTTACGGAAAAGAATCAGCTATTGGTAAAACCATTCAAGCCGATATTGGTGTAGGAGTACAATCATATGTGGTAGCTGATGTATTGAACGATCAAAAACGATTTGATTACACTCTCCCTCAAGGAGCAGTGTTTGGTGCATCACCTTCTGTGGCTGCTAATAACATAACAGAGTTTGCAGTTTGTCTTCGCACAGAGCCTGGTATATCAGAACAACAGTTTATCTCAGAGTTTAGGAAAGACATGACCAAACAGTTGCGTATTGGTAATTTTTACTTGAAAGATATCCAATCATTTCAAAGCTTGAAAGAAGATATGGATTATGTATTTGGAATGACAAACGAAGTGCGTTTGCGAGGAGCCTTAATGCTGTTCTTTCTGTTGAATATTGCATTAGGAATTATTGGTACATTTTGGTTTCGCAATCAAACACGCCGTAGCGAAATAGGATTGCGCATGGCTGTAGGAAGCTCGCGTACAATGTTGCAAATACAATTTATTGTAGAAGCTCTTCTCCTGCTTACCATTGCGGTTATACCTGCTATAGCCATTAATTTATTGATAGTTGGTGCAGATTTAATAAAGCTAAGAATGGATGTGATGATAGAATATAGAACCGTGAAAGACGCACTCTATATCATCCAAAATGCTCCCTTGCGTTTTTTGATAACAAACCTCATAACGTATGTGTTCCTAGCCCTCATTGTAGCATTAAGTGCATGGATTCCTGCCCATCGTGCATCAAAGACGCACCCCGTTGATGCACTACGAGATGAATAATAATAATAAAATCAGTACAGACGCATTGCTATGCGTCTCCATAAAAAAGACAAACCAAATAAAAACTTTTAAACACCAAACAAATATGAACCCAATGATTCAACTACAACAAGTCGATAAAATATATCGCACAGAAGAGATAGAAACGGTAGCATTAGAAAATGTGAACCTTGACGTGAAAAAGGGAGAGTTTCTTGCAGTAATGGGGCCCTCTGGCTGTGGCAAATCCACACTGCTCAATGTAATGGGGCTATTGGATATGCCCACATCTGGCAAAGTGATATTAGATGGCAAAGAGACCTTTAATATGAAGGATAAAGAACTGGCTAAGTTTCGCAACGAGAAACTTGGTTTTGTATTCCAAAGCTTTCACCTGATTAACTCATTGAATGTATTAGACAATGTGGAGTTGCCACTTCTATACCGCAATGTGTCGGCATCGGAGCGCAGAGAAAGAGCCGAAGAGGTATTAAAGAAAGTAGGTCTGTCGCACCGTATGCGTCATTTCCCTTCACAATTGTCGGGTGGTCAGTGTCAGCGTGTGGCCATTGCCCGCGCAGTTATTGGCAATCCTTTTATCATTCTTGCCGATGAGCCTACTGGTAACTTAGATTCTAAAATGGGTGCAGAAGTAATGGACTTGTTGCACAAGCTAAATCGCGAGGATGGGCGCACCATTGTAATGGTTACCCACGATGAGAATATGGCCAAGGAGACAGGTCGCACCATTCGCTTTTTGGATGGAAGGCAGATTTCCTGATAATTCGTTTTGGGACAAACGGTTTGCAAAACCAAGCGGGTAAACAAACACAAGTAAATTATGAGTAAATTATCCTACATTCTAAAAAACAGCTTTCAAAAACGGTTTTTGATAGCTGCCTACATTGTGCTCATTGCGCTTACCACGATGTTTGTGGTGCAGCAACAGCTGGGGATAGACAGCATTGGTGCGAATAATCTGAATGAGCCGTATGTGAACCGTAGCTTATACCTTTCGGGCGTACAGGTAACCTATCCTGATAACCGCAAAGAAAGTTTTTTTGCTGGACTGAAGCTCTGCAAACGGATGAAAGAGATGAAAACGCCCGAAAAAGTATCGTTTTTTACATGGGTACGCTATTGGGGAGTGTTTGAAAACGGACGGATGAACAGAATTCCATTTCGCGCTACCGACGGCACGTACTGGGATGTGATGAAGTTTCGCTTCGTGGAAGGGCATCCTTACACCGAAGAAGATGTTGGCGAAAGCAAGCCGTTGGTGGTTATTTCCGAAACATTGCGCAAACGGTTCTTCGGCAATGAAACACAAGTCCTTGGAAGGCAAATTGAAATCGAAGGGCTTCGGCTTACCGTTTGCGGTGTAGTAAAAAACGTGCCTTATTCATCCGCATACGCATTTGCCGAGTTTTGGATGCCCTATACGGCATGGGGCGGAAAAATTCACGGTGGCAGTTCAACCCTTGACGAAAACGAAGTGCAAAGTTTATATCTCGTTCAGACGCTTGCCCGCACATCTTTGGATTTCGCAAAAATTCATCAGGAGTACAACACGCTCATGACCGGGCTGAACAAAGAAATTGAATCCGAAAAGAAAATTACCCAGGCAACATTAAGTACCCGAATGAACTATTACTTTGGGAAAAACATAAATCAGGACAAATACAAATTTTCGGCTGCCGACATCTTGCGAAATTACCTATCCACTTTATGGCTATTGTTGATTCCATTGCTGGCACTGGTGTGCCTAAATTTTGCACGAGCCAACGAGCGCAGCACCGAAATGGGTATCCGTCGTATGGTGGGTGCGGGAAAATCAGAAATCAACAGCGAATTAATTATTGAGAACCTTGTGGTTATCCTTATCGGAATTATGTTAGGTATTTCTCTGGGCTATGTAACGGTATATCTTTATCCGTTTATCTTTATCACCAGTGTTGATGCCGGTAATTTAGAAGGCGGCGTGTGGCTCCCTTTCACGGGGCGTATGTTGTCGCATTTGCTGCTCACAATCGTGGTCTTTTTGGCTGCAAGCGTGGCGTTACCCATCGCACGTGTCAGCCATCAATCTATCCTAAATTTGTTGAAAGGAGACGAATTATGATTATACATATCTTGCATATTATCAGTCGGAATAGAGCAACAACACTTTTGTCGTTCTTGCTGCTTTCAGCGGCGGTTTTAGTAAATGTGTTGTCGGCAGGCGGAATGATGCAGCGGATGCAGTATTCCTTTCTGCCACGCGGTTATACTATGGATGACATCGGTATTTTGTATGCCGATGCCAAAAATAAGGATGAAACTACGGATAGCATCCGAAACGTGGAATTGTATAACCATTTAAAAGCATCGCCTTACGTGGAAAAAGTAGCTTCCGGAACGCCCAATCTAATTTATAATTATAACAGAATCAGTTTGAAAGGATATAACGATACCATTTTTTCGGTATATCCGCGTGGCGGCGATGAAGAAATGGCCGATTTAATGGGAATAAAGATATTGCATGGCCGTTGGTTGCAACCATCCGACCACGGTTCCAGCGGAATAGTAGTTACGCCCGAAGTGGCAAGACTTCTTTTCAATGAAGAAAATGTAACCGGAAAATCTTTTGAATTTCAGGAAGATAAATATACTGTTATAGGCGTATGCAATTCCATTCGGCAAAACAAACATGCCAATTTCTCTCCATCGTTTTTCTATTTCGAAAAACCTGCCGAAGGAGCATTTACCATACTTACGAAAGCGGGCAAAGAACCGGCTTTTTCCCGTTCTCTCAAAAACCTGATGACATCCGTTTACGGTATCAATAATTATACTATTTATTACGAAACTATCCGTTATCAGGACTCAGCAAAAAATCATTATACTTATGTTTCAGTGTTTCAATTTTTGTTTTTGCGCTTATTTATGCTTTTGGTTGCGCTGCTTTCTTTCGTGGCGGTTATTTGGTACACAACCGAGCGCCGCAAACAGGAGTGGAGCATTCGTTATGCTATGGGGCGGTCGAAAATGCAACTTATCGGCTACATTTTTTTTGAAAATCTGATAATATTGATAGGAGCGTTTATTTTTGCTTTGGTAATCTTTTTTTCTCTTCGTCATTTCAATGTGGAATCATTCGCCACCAAATTCACGTTACCCACAATTACCTTAACGGCACTTTTGATGCTGATTTTCCTGCTGATTGGCATATTGATTCCATCGCACAAAATCAAAAAATTGGATGTGTCGGAATTGCTGAAGTCGGAATAGATTGTGAATTGTAAAAAGAAGCTGAAATCCGGTATCCGTGCAAAATAAATTATGAATATCTGATTCGGAATGGCATAGAGAATGCTTAATAGTCAAAAAAATAGTTTGTAAATGAAATCTTTTAAAATAACTCTACTTTTTGTGCTCACTTTTGCAATGGGTGCATCGTCGCAACAAACGCTCACGCTTCCCCAGGCCATTGAAATGGCTCGTCTGCAATCGGTGGATGCTGCCGTGGCGCTCAACGAGCTAAAAACCTCGTATTGGGAATACCGCACCTATCAAGCCGAGCTGCTTCCCGAAGTAAACTTAAATGCGGTATTGCCCGACTATAGCAGGAGTTACAACCTGTATCAGAGCGAAGACGGTACGTATAAGTACGTGCGCAACAACTCCTTGCAAATGATGGGCGATATATCTATCGACCAGAATATTGGGTTCACGGGAGGTAAGCTATCGGTTAATTCATCGCTACAGTTTATCGACCCGTTAAATACAAGCGGTGCCAATAAATACTATATGAGCGTACCTTTTGGCGTAACCCTTTCGCAACCTATATTTGGAGTAAACAATCTGAAATGGCAACAACGCATTGAGCCCATACGCTACAACGAGGCAAAGGCTGCTTATTTAGAAGATGTGGAGAGGGTTACCCTGCGTACAATTACCTACTATTTTCAGCTACTGCTGGCAAAAGAGAACCTGCATATTGCAGAGCAAAACAAGAAAAATGCCGACCGTATATACGATATTGCTCAGGCACGACGAGGTATGGGGCAGATATCGGAAAATGAGCTGTTGCAGCTTAAACTTTCTGTTTTAAAAGCAACTTCGAGCGTTACACAAGAGCAATCGGGACTCAATGCTGCCATGTTTCAGCTCCGTTCGTTTTTAGGATTAAGTGAAAGCGATACCATTGATGCAGTCATTCCCGAAATGATGGAATATCCCAACATTGCTTACAATGATGTGCTAACGAAAGCACAAGACAACAATCCGTTTGCACAAAATATTCGCCGCCGCCAGCTGGAGGCAGATTTCGAGGTAGCACGGGCTAAAGGAGACCAGCGCCAAATAAACCTGTATGCTTCTGTGGGTTACACTGGGCAGGACCAAAGGTTTAACGATGCCTATCATAACTTGTTGGATTACCAAGTGGTGCAGTTTGGTTTGAAGATACCTCTTCTGGATTGGGGTAAACGAAAGGGCAGAGTAAAAGTGGCCGAATCAAATAGGGAGGTTATTTCATCGCGATTAAAACAGGAGCAGATGGATTTTAATCAGAATATTTTCTTGTTGGTGGAGCAGTACAACAATCAGTCCGAGCAGTTTCGCATAGCCAAGGAGGCCGATGAGATAGCCCAGAGGCGATACAGCACTTCAGTAGAATCATTTATGATTGGCAAAATAAATACGCTGGATTTAAATGATGCCCAGCTCTCAAAAGACAATGCGCGTGGCAAATTCGTATCCGAAATGCATCTCTACTGGTACTATATGTACCAAATTCGCAGCCTAACATTGTACGATTTTAGCGAGCAAAGGAATATTGATGCCGAATTTGAATCGTTGATAAATAGGTAACCGTAGAGACCCACGGGGCGTCTCAAAAAACAGATGCCCATGGGACGTCTCTACGGTTTTGTAAATAACAAATTGTTAATGTTTAGGGATTAATGATTAAATTTGCGAAAGCAGCTACGTTGCGTTGCCGCCTAAGAATCAAAAATTTCGTAGTAGAAAAACTAAACCTATGGGAAATAAAAAATTCCGCAACCGTTATCGCATACAAACTGCACGAGCCAACTGGCACGAATACAACGGTGGATTATATTTTGTTACCGTTTGCACCGCCGCTATGAAACATTATTTTGGCAAAATAGAAAATGGCAAAATGGAGTATTCCGTTGTGGGGCAATATTTAGACAATAGCATAGAACAAACCCATACGCATTATAACGATGCTGAAATACCATTATTTGTAGTGATGCCAAATCACTTTCATGCCATCATCGCCGTATCACCTGCCGTACAGACGTCCCACGGGGCGTCCCAAACACAAACAAACACAGCACCATGTAAAGACGTGGCATGCCGTGTCTCAATAGATGATATGAAAAAAATCGCCGACCAATGCGGCAGGTTATCGTATATTGTTGGCGGCATAAAATCAGCAACCACAAAATTTGCACGAAAACACGATATTGAATTTGCGTGGCAGGCACGTTTTCACGACCGCATTATCCGCAACCAGAACGAATACAATCGTATTGCGCAATACATCGAAAACAATATCGCAAAATGGGAATCTGATAAAAAATAATATACAGTACAGACGTCCCATGGGGCGTCTCTGTGCTACAAAAACAGACGTCCCATGGGGCGTCTCACACAAAATGAGACGAGGCATGCCTCGTCTCTACGTAGTTCCTCGCTCTCGTTTTTATTGAAACGTGCAGATTATGATGTGGAAACAGTATCATCGCCCGATGCGGCGTTGGCGTTTGTGCGTAAAACCAAACCTCAACTAATGCTGATGGATATGAACTTTTCGCTTACCACCAAAGGTGACGAAGGGTTGGAACTGCTTAGCAAAATGGATGTGCTATGCCCCGCAGTACCTGTTATTCTTATCACCGCTTGGGGGTCAATAGAATTGGCCGTAAAAGGTATGCAAGCAGGTGCCTTCGATTTTATTACTAAGCCTTGGGATAATCGTCAGCTGCTGAAATCGGTGGCCACTGCACTAGATTTATCCTCAGAAAACAAGCGGGTTACAATACCCGAGACCCGAAAAGAGCTTGACGAAAAATACAATTTTGATGCTATTATTGGACAATCGGAAGAGCTAATGAATGTGCTCTCTACGGTTGCTCGAATTGCCAATACCAATGCACCCGTATTAATTACGGGCGAGAGTGGCACGGGCAAAGAGCTGATTGCTGAGGCTGTTCACCTCAACAGTAGCCGATACACGCAACAGTTTGTAAAGGTGAATTTGGGAGGTGTTTCGCAAAGTCTTTTCGAGAGTGAAATGTTTGGGCATCGCAAGGGTGCTTTTACCGATGCTTATAGCGACCGTATTGGGCGTTTCGAGATGGCCGATAAAGGAACAATTTTTCTTGATGAAATTGGCGAGCTGGATTTAACGTGTCAGGTTAAGCTGTTACGCGTATTGCAAGACCAAACTTTTGAAGCGCTGGGCGACAGTCGCCCCCGAAAGGTTGATGTGCGTGTGGTGAGCGCCACCAATGCCAATTTGCCGCTTATGGTTCAGGAGAAAACATTCAGAGAGGATTTGTTCTACCGAATCAATCTTATTCAAATTCATCTTCCCGCTCTGCGCGAACGGAAAGAGGATATTCCATTGCTAGCTAAATTCTTTGCAGACAGGCAAACAGCTCAAAACCGATTGCCTAAAGTGAAGTTCACTTCCTCGGCGTTGCAACTATTAGAGCAGCTTCCATTTCCAGGGAATATTCGTGAACTTAAGAACCTTATTGACAGAACAATCCTAGTTAGTGGCAAAAATCTGATTGATGATAATGATATTCGGTCGCAAATTGAAACCGGACAAACGGTAAGTAAAAATATTATTCCTGCCGGGTTAACTTTAGAAGAGATAGAAGCAAAATCAATTCTGCAAGCCATTGAGCAGCATAAAGGTAATATGTCTAAAGTTGCAAAATCACTTGGCATTAGCCGTGGTGCACTTTACCGCAGAATGGAGAAGTATGGCATTTAACGTGGAACATACACACTCACAAGACTATCTTTATAAGATGTTACTTTTAAAATAAACAAATAGACACATGAAGTTACGCGGATACTTCTACATATTGACAGTGCTGTTGTTAACTATTTTTGGTTTCGTGTTTTACGGAAGTATTCAAACTCTATCATGGAAAACCATTGCTGTAGTTGCCCTTGTGCTTGTCACCTTGGTTTATCTCATCCTATTTTACCGAAAAGTGGTGCGCCCCTTGCACAATATTAGCAACGGTATGGATTTGCTGCGCGAACAGGATTTCAGTTCACGCCTGCGGCGAGTTGGTCAATACGAGGCTGATAAAGTGGTTGCGATTTTCAATAAAATGATGGAGCAGCTAAAAAACGAGCGGTTAAGGCTACGCGAGCAGAACCAGTTTCTCGATTTGCTTATCAAAGCATCGCCCATGGGCGTTATTGTTTTAGATTACGATAGCCGGATAACGGAGCTCAATCCTGCAGCTTTTAGGATTATGGGCATCAATGATTTTGATATTGTGAAAGGAAAGCAGCTCTCGGAACTTAAAGATATACTGTTGATTGACCTTTCAACCATCCCCATGCACAAAACACGCACCATAAGTCTGAACGATGGCACGGTGTATAAATGCACACTCGAGTCGTTTATCGACCGTGGTTTTCCTCGACCTTTCTATCTTATCGAAAGTTTAACCGATGAGGTACGTCGTGCAGAAAAGAAGGCCTACGAAAAAGTTATTCGTATGATTTCGCACGAAGTTAACAACACCACAGCTGGTATTACTTCTACTTTAGATACAGTTCAAGAAGAGCTGAAAACAGTGGATGGAACCGACGATATACGCAAAGTCATGCAGGTTTGCATTGACAGGTCTTACAGCATGAGTGAGTTTATTACCAACTTTGCCGATGTAGTAAAAATTCCGAAGGCGGTTCTTTCTCCCGTAAATCTAAATGCCCTTATTAAATCTATGACACGATTTATGGAGGTGATGTGCCTGAAAAGGGATATAAAGCTCACTTTTATTGCCGATGATGAGTTTCCCTCGCTTCAGCTGGATGCATCGCTTTTTGAGCAAGTATTGCTGAATATCATTAAAAACTCGGTTGAAAGCATTGAGAACGATGGGGAGATTACCATAAAAACCAACGCTCAAAACCAAACGCTCGAAATTGCAGATAATGGAAAAGGGATTAGCAAGGAGATTGAAAGCAAACTGTTCAACCCATTCTTTTCGAGCAAACCAATGGGGCAAGGTTTAGGATTGCTGTTTATTCGCGAAGTCCTTGCGCAGCACAATTGTCGCTACTCGCTGCGCACCTATGATGATGGACTCACGAGGTTTGTGGTGCAATTTGAAAAATAGTATTACTACAGGATAGGCTGTAGAATGGTTAGAAACTCAACCTGTTCAGTAGGCCATTGAATTGTATAAAGCGAATACGACAAAGTATATAGGTGTTGGTTGTCAGGTACTTATGTTGAATCGGAAGGGTGTTTTTTCGATATAAAACGGATTGATTCAAATATCACACTAAGGATTTAAAAATAGCTGAAATTTTATTCATCTTAGATGCGCACAGTCTCATCAGGTCGAATAATTGCTGTTTGCAACAGCGACTAGGTCTCACAACCAATTTTGTTATTCAAAATTGGGCTCTAATAAGTTGAGGTAACCCGCATTGGTATTCATCCTTAACAAATTTATGAGCAAAGCGGGGAGGTGTGTTATTTTAGTTTGATTATTAACGGGCTAAAGCATCCGAATAGTAAAGGCAATAAAAATCATTACCTTTGCAAATAAAAAACTATCTATATATTAGTATAGATTAGGGTTTACTTATAATTTAAAATTATCAATTACAAATACCTATACACACTTGAAATTTAAAGACTTTGGTTTTCAGAGTGCCATTATGGATGGCATTGAGGCAATGGGGTTTACTCAGCCAACCCCAGTACAGGAACAAGCTATTCCGTTGGTGATGAATGGTGATGATGTAATTGCTTGTGCCCAAACAGGAACAGGCAAAACCGCTGCGTTTATTCTTCCCATTATGGATAAGTTATCTTCACTTCCCACGAGGCTTAATTACACCAGCACGTTGGTAATGGTGCCAACCCGCGAGCTGGCCATGCAAATCGATCAGCAGCTAGAGGGGTTTGGGTACTTTGCTCCTGTAAGTTCGGTAGCTGTTTATGGAGGGAATGATAGCATCACCTGGGATCAGCAAAAATTGGCTATCGAAAACGGGTCCGATTTTATAATTGCCACTCCAGGAAGGTTAATTCAGCATATTCGTATGGGCTATGTGCAGTTCGATAGGATAGAGCATCTGGTGCTCGACGAGGCTGACCGTATGCTCGATATGGGGTTTTACGATGATATAATGGATATTGTGAAATTGCTTCCTACTAAGCGTCAAACGCTGATGTTTTCGGCTACCATGCCCTCAAATATTAGGAAACTTTCTAAATCTATTTTACACAAGCCCAAAGAGGTTAGCATTGCCATATCAAAACCAGTCGAAAACGTTTTGCAGGCAGCCTATGAGGTTAACGATTCAAAAAAAATACCCCTGCTTTCACATCTTTTAAAAGGTAAAGAGCATGTGCAAAGTGCCATCGTTTTTGCATCAACTAAGGTTAAAGTGAAGGATATAGAGAGGTCTCTTGCAAAAAATGGGATGAAGGTAATGGGGATTCACTCCGATTTAGACCAAAAGATGAGGGAGGATGTGCTACGCAAATTTAAGAATCGGCATTTTCAAATCTTGGTGGCAACCGATATAATCTCTAGAGGGATTGATATTGAGGATATCGATTTGATTGTAAACTATGATGTGCCACATGATCCCGAAGATTATGTTCACCGAATTGGACGTACTGCACGGGCACAATCAGATGGCGTGGCCCTAACTTTTATTAATGCAAAAGAAAAAAGGATGTTTGAACAGATAGAGCGCTTTCTTAACGCTAAAGTTTTCAGGATTCCTAACCCGCTTTAATTAACCGGAAATCAACGTAATTGTTTAGCTGTTAACACTTAATGTGTTTTTCTATGCCTTTTTACTACCTACACTTTTTGTGTTAGTACAACTATTTGAAAAACAGGGGTTACCCTTTTTATTCATCAAAATGTTTTCATAAAATTGCTTATTATCTAGAATGATTTATTAATGTTGTATCGTAATATGCCATAATTTTTCAGGTTGGCAACCTAAAATATTAACCAATTACGGATTATTATGCCTTTAAAAAGAAAAATCTTAGAGCTTCAAAAGCGAAAAGAGGAAATTCTTCAGGGAGGGGGCGAAAAAGCCATTGCTAAGCAGCAGGCTATGGGTAAACTAACCGCTCGTGAGAGGGTTATTGCTCTTCTTGATGAGGACTCGTTTAACGAGTACGATCTTTTCGTTGAACACGAAGCGCGAGACTTTGGAATGGAAACCAAGGTTTTGCATGGTGATGGGGTTGTAATTGGCACCGGTACAATTTACGGTGCACCCGTAGCTATTTTTGCACAGGATTTTACTGTTGCTGGGGGATCACTCGGGTTAATGCATGCCCGAAAAATTACAAAGATTATGGATTACGCGCTTAAAATGCGTATCCCGCTAATTGGTATTAACGACTCTGGTGGAGCCCGTATCCAGGAAGGTGTTAACTCACTGGCTGGTTACGGTGAAATTTTTTATCGAAATACTCTGGCCAGTGGAGTTATACCCCAAATTTCGGTTATTTTAGGCCCATGCGCTGGTGGTGCGGTGTATTCGCCTGCTTTAACCGATTTCGTTTTTACTGTTGATAACATTTCGAAAATGTTTATCACCGGCCCCGAGGTTATTAGAACTGTGCTGGGCGAAGAGATTACTATGGAGGAATTAGGTGGTGCTCGTGTTCATGCCGAGATTACCGGTAATGCCCATTTCTTTGCCGAGAGCGAGATGGAATGTTTTGATCAAATTAAAAAGCTGATTACTTACATTCCTTGGAACAATACCACTAAGGCGCGTAAGTTTGAACCCAAGGATCCGAAGCCCGAGTTTAATATCGACGAGATTGTACCGGGCGATTCAAAACAACCTTACGATGTGCGTGATGTAATCAGATCGATTGCCGATGATTCCGACTTTTTAGAGGTTCACGAGTTTTGGGCGGCAAATATTGTGGTTGGCTTTGGTCGAATTAACGGTGATACGGTAGGCTTTGTTGCAAATCAGCCTTTGATTTTGGCTGGTGTACTTGATGTTGACTCCTCAGATAAAGCAGCCCGTTTTATTCGTTACTGCGACGCTTTCAGCATCCCAATTATTACATTAGTAGACCTGCCCGGCTATTTACCTGGGGTTGATCAGGAGCACGCTGGGGTTATTCGTCATGGGGCAAAAATGCTTTATGCGTATAGCGAAACCACGGTGCCTAAAATTTCTGTAATTCTTCGAAAAGCGTATGGTGGAGGCTATATTGCTATGAATTCTCGCCACCTTCGCGCCGATTTTGTATTTGCATGGCCTGGGGCAGAGATTGCCGTTATGGGCCCTGAAGGAGCAGCAAATATTATTTTCCGTAAGGAAATTATGGAAGCCGAAGACCCTAATAAAATGCGTCGACAGAAGGTTAAGGAGTATAAAGAGAAATTTGCAAACCCGTATGTTGCGGCTGCCAAAGGCTATATCGACACGGTAATTGAGCCAGTTGAAACTCGAAGCCTTATTATCCACGCACTTGAAGTATCAGTTAATAAGGTGGACGATACACCTTGGAAAAAACATGGAATTCCACCATTTTAAAAATAGATGTCATGGTCGAAAAAAGTAAGACAAAAGGGAAGAAAACTTCAAATGTAACCGTGGATCCATCTATTGCAAAGCATCCGCTCTATAGAACTATGGTGATTGAGGGAACCAAATTTAGAACCTTAACCACCAAGAAGAATGAGATGCGTACCCGATGGGAGGCTCCTAAAATTAAAGAGCTTAAATCGTTTATACCTGGTACCATAATAAAGGTAGCCGTTAATGCGGGCGATAAGGTTGAGGCAGGAGACTTGCTTATGGTTTTTGAAGCCATGAAAATGCAAAACAAAGTTTTGTGCCCTTTTACTGGTGTTTTAAAAGCAATAAATGTAAAGGAGGGAGAGAAAATACCTAAAGGCTTTGTAATTGCCGAATATGAGTAATAAAAAAAACGGGGTTAGCCCCGTTTTTTTTATGCCAGTGTAGTACTCTTAGCCCGCATTATTCATCAAATTTGTTAAAGGTGAATGCAAATGCGGGTTACCCCGACCTAGTTGAGCCCAATTTTGGGCAACTAGATTGGTTGTGAAACTTAGTCGCTGTCGGAGACCCCAATTATTCGAATGAATAATTGGGGTTAGTTACTAAAGCTGCTATGTGTAATTAAAGAGATCTGGTAAAAACGTAAGCTGAAAAGTAATTTTTATCCTATATTCTTACTATTTTTGGCACAGATTAAAATAATAAACTATAAACATGAAAGTTACCGTTGATATTGCCAAAGAGTTGGGCTTGCTACCCAGTGAGTTTGAGATGATTAAGAGGATTTTGGGACGTATGCCTAATTTCACAGAGCTTAGTATCTACTCCGTAATGTGGAGCGAACATGCATCCTACAAGAACTCTATAAAATGGATTAAAACCCTCCCGCGTAAGGGTGATGCCATTCTTGCAGAAGCAGGTGCCGAAAATGCGGGGTTGGTAGATATAGGTAATGGCATGGCTTGTGCATTTAAAATTGAATCACATAATCACCCATCTGCTGTTGAGCCCTATCAAGGTGCAGCAACTGGAGTAGGGGGGATTAATCGCGATATTTTTACCATGGGGGCTCGCCCCATTGCTCAGCTAAATTCACTCCGTTTCGGAAACCTTAAACTCGACAGAACCAGATGGCTCGTAAAGGGCGTGGTTAAGGGTATTGGCGATTATGGAAATGCTTTTGGAGTGCCAGTTGTGGGTGGCGAAGTGTTTTTCGACGAATCGTATGATACCAACCCGCTGGTTAATGCCATGTCGGTTGGTATTGTTGAGAAAGATATGGTAGTATCCGCCATCTCTAAAGGTATTGGAAATCCCGTATTTATTGTCGGCTCAGCCACAGGTAAGGATGGTATTCACGGAACAACGTTTGCATCGGCCGACATTACCGACGATTCTGCCGATGATATTCCAGCAATTCAGGTAGGCGATCCATTTATGGAGAAACTTTTGCTCGAGGCCAGCTTGGAGGTTATTAAAACTGGAGCAATTGTAGGTATGCAGGATATGGGTGCTGCGGGTATCATCTGTTCAACATCCGAGATGTCGGAGAAAGGTGGTTTCGGTATGAAGGTTGACCTTAGCAAGGTTCCCCTTCGCCAGAAAAACATTGAGGCGTGGGAAATTCTTCTCTCCGAGTCCCAAGAGCGAATGCTTATCGTGGTTGAAAAAGGTCGCGAGGCCGAGGTTGAAGCGGTATACGAAAAGTGGGATTTAAACTGCGTTCAAATAGGAGAGGTTACCGAGGGTGATTTGCTAGATTTTTATTGGAAAGGCGAAAAGGTTGCCCAAGTACCTGCCGAGTCGCTTGTACTAGGTGGTGGTGCCCCTGTTTACGACCGCGAGTATTCGGAGCCCGATTACTTTAAGGAGTATAAAAAGTTTGATATAAACTCGGTGCCAGAACCTGAGGACCTACTTGAAGCTGCCAAACATTTAATTAGGCACCCGAATATAGCATCAAAAAGGTGGGTTTATGATCAGTACGATAGCATGGTTGGAACTCGCAACATGACCACCAACTTCCCATCATCGGCAGCCGTTGTAAACCTTAAGGGAACCGATAGGGCGCTGGTGCTAACAGTTGACTGTAACGCACGGTACGTAAATGCCGACCCCGAGGTGGGTGCAATGATTGCCGTTGCCGAAGCTGCTCGAAATGTTGTTTGTAGCGGCGGAAAACCCTTGGCAATAACCAACTGCCTAAACTTTGGAAACCCATATAATCCCGAAATATATTGGCAGTTTGTAAACGCTATCAAGGGTATGAGCGCTGCATGTATTAAGTTTGGTACGCCTGTTACGGGTGGTAATGTGAGTTTCTATAACCAATCAACTGTTGGTGGCAAAAACGAGGCTGTTTTCCCAACACCAACCATCGGAATGCTAGGACTTTTAGACAATAAGAATCACCATACAACCCTAGCCTTTAAGGAAAAAGGGCATATGGTGTATTTAATAGGTCAATCACAAAATGATATTGCTTCATCTGAATATTTAAGCTCGTTCCATGGTATTAAAGAATCGCCCGCCCCATACTTTAATATGGATGAGGAGTATAAGATGCAGCAGGTGGTTAGTGAGCTAATAAACAAGAATTTGGTGCAATCGGCCAACGATGTATCCGATGGTGGTTTGTTTGTTTGTTTATTTGAATGCGCAGCACCCCGTAATTTAGGTTTTGATATTACTACCGATGCCGAAATTAGAACCGATGCGTACCTGTTTGGCGAGGCCCAGGGAAGGGTTGTGGTTACCGTATCGGCATCGCGCGAAACTCAATTCATTGACCATATGATTGCAAGCAAGGTACCCTTTACTGCCATTGGGCACGTAACCAAGTCGGAAATTAGGGTTGATGATGTTTCCTATGGATTTGTAGCTGATTGGAAGAGCGAGTACGATAACATCTTAGGAGATTTAATAGTTGGCAAAAAGGAAGAGTAACCATTGTAAATATAGCTCCGTGGGGCAATCAAAAATTAGGGAGAATGATATCGAGGCCATGTTTAATGGCATTGCCCCACGTTACGATTTTTTAAACCATCTGTTGAGCTTTGGGATTGATAAAACTTGGCGAAGGCGGTTAGTTAAAATAGTAGCCAAAAGCAGCCCCCAACAAGTTCTCGATGTAGCCACAGGTACTGGTGATCTTGCTATTGCTCTTGCTAAAAAGCAAAGAGATGTAGATGTTTTGGGCATAGATATTTCTGAGGATATGATTGCTGTGGGTAAGCAAAAGGTTAACAAGTTAAACCTTAGCAACCGCATCACGTTTCAAAAGGCTAGCTCATTAAATCTTCCCTTTGCAAGCAACCACTTCGATTCGGCAATGGTTGCCTTTGGCGTAAGGAACTTCGAAGATCCCTTGGCTGGTTTAATCGAAATAAACAGGGTGTTAAAACCGGGTACATCCCTATTTGTGCTAGAGTTTACTAATCCTCAAAATTTTATTATACGCGGCATCTATAATTTTTATTTTACAACAATACTCCCTTGGGTTGGTCAAAAAGTGTCAGGGCATAAAACAGCGTACACCTACTTACCAAAATCAGTCAATTCGTTTAACGAAAGAGATGACTTTGTTAGTTTGCTTAAGCAATCAGGCTTTATAAATGCTTATTACAAACAGCAAAATATGGGTATAGTTGCAATATATATAGCAAAAAAACCTAATCCGAGCTATTTATCATAGATATTATAATAAATGTCATACTTATTCGTTTTTTATAAGATTCACAGGATTCAAATATTGCGATGAGAAAATATCTTTTTATACTGGTGTTAATCGTTTGTAATCTGGGTGTTAGCAGCGAGTCGTACTCACAGATCAAACCTCCACCAGTCCTAAATGATCCCGATTATGATTTCGAAAAGCTGCTTAGGTTTGGCTTTTCGCTTGGGATAAATTTTATGGATTTTCAGATTAAAAGTAATCCTAACTTTCAAGAAAATGATTCAATCTTTTTTGTAGATAACAGTGTTCTGTATCCTGGTTTTAATGTAAATGTGGTATCCGATCTCCGAATCACCCCAACCGTTCGATTACGTTTTCTGCCCGGGCTAGCCTTTGGGCAGCGTGACTTGTACTTCTATCCAAAGGATGGGGGAGAGCCCACTATTATGCCCATTGAGTCGTCGTTTATTGAGCTGCCCTTAATGATTAAATATGCAGCCGATAGGAAGTGGAATGCTCGACCCTACGTTATTGCAGGTGCTAACTTCCGCATAGATATGGCGGCCTATAAAAAGCTAAACATTGAAGAGAATGTTTATATTGGACTTAGGAAAGGAGGTTTTTACTACGAATTTGGGTTTGGCTATGAGTTCTTTTTAACATGGTTTAAATTCTCGACTGAGCTAAAGTTTTCATCAGCCTTTGGTAACGCCCTTGGAAGATATGACGATACGGAGGGGGCAGCCTATTATAATGCCATTGATATGCTTAAATCCCAGCTGGTTACCCTGTCTTTCCATTTTGAATAGTATTGTACGCCCATTGTGCTATGTGTTGCACTAATCTGCATTATTCATTTTTTTTCTTAAAGATGAATGCATATAAGGGTTATCCCGACATAGTCGAGCCCAATTTTGGATAACAAAATTGGTTGTGATACTTAGTCGCTGGCGGAGACAGTAATTATTCGAAAGAATAATTGGGGTTAAGGAAACGTAACCTTTCGTTTGAATTCGGAACAAATAATAGCTGTAGCCATAGCTACATTTAACGATTCGCTTGTGTTTTTTCTGTTACTGAAGTTTGGTATGGTAAGTTTATGGTTTATCAAATTCTCTACAGCTTGCGAAATTCCGTACCCCTCGTTACCCATAACTATTATTCCGGTGGGGGTTAGATTTGATGTATATAGGTTATTCCCATTTAAAAAAGTTCCGTAGGTGGGTATTTTTAAAATATTTGCCTCAGAAATTACTCCCTCAAGGTTAGCGTAGTAGATGCTAACCCGGGCAATTGCCCCCATAGTTGCCTGAATAACCTTTGGTGCAAATGCATCGGCTGACGTGGGCGAGCATACTATGTTTGTAATACCAAACCAATCGGCAAGCCTAATAATTGTTCCCATATTACCAGGGTCTTGAACGGTGTCAAGCATTAGCGATAGAGAGCCCTTAAGCGTACTAACGTCAAGTTTTTTAATCGGAATATTGCCTAGAGCAATTACTTCGGAGGGGGTGCTAAGACTGCTGATTCGCCCCATTTCCTTTTTACTAACCTGGGTAAATGGAAAGTTTTTTGCCTTGGGATAATTGTTCCAGCTAGCGGTGTGGTAAATTGCACTTATCTTTAGGTTAGAGCCAAGTATGTCTTCAACAAGTTTTGCCCCTTCAGCAACAAAAAGACCATGCTGCCTTCGGAATTTTTTTTGTTGAAGCGATTTAATAAACTTTATTTCATTTGTCGTTATCATTCGTTTTAGCTTTACGCAAACCTACAACTTTTTGCTAAAAAATGCCAAGGTTTTATTTGTATCAATTTTTGTATATGGTAGCAAGGTATTGGGGTAAGTATATTATTTATCATAGTACATTGCCCAATATATATAGGTGAATGTTTGGTGCTGAGTTATGGCGTTTAAAATACGGGAAAATTTATAGTTTTTGACGAAATTAGTGTATAATGGTTTTTATGGCATTTTTTATGCTGTATGATTTCAGTAAAATTCGTTTTATATAAAAATGGATTTACTATCTTTCAGCCTTTAATTAACTATACTATTACTACCCAATGCCGAATAGGAGTAATGCTAAGCACAATAAATCTATTGGTAAATGTTTTTTACCAGTAGTAGTTGTTTTGCTGTTTATCATATCCTCGTGTAGCATTACTCGTCGAATACCCGACGATCAGTATTTATTGGACGAAGCTAAAGTAAACATAGAGTCTGATGAGGAGAAGGGCGAAGTAAAAGTAGCCGAATTGTCAAGATATGTTAGGCAAAAGCCCAATAAGCGCATCTTGCTGTTCCGATTTCATTTAAAACTTTGGAATTTGGCTAACCCCTCTAAGGAAAAGGGGATTAGTAGTTTTTTCAGAAAAATAGGTGAAGAACCAGTAATACTTGACACATTTCAAATAGCGCAAACAGCAAGCAACTTGGCACGTTACATCGAGAGCAAGGGTTACTATGGCTCAAAAGTAGTGGATACAACCATTTTTAAAAAACGCCGGGCAAGTGTAGCGTATAATGTTACTCTGGGAAAACCCCATCGAGTAAGAAGTATTAACTATACTATTGAAGATTCGCTAATTCAAGATATTGTACTTAACGATACTCTAAACCGTTTAATTAAAAAGGGCGATAGGTTCGACATTGACATTCTAAGAGCAGAACGGCAGAGAATAGAAACGAGTCTTAGAGAGGAGGGTTTTTTCTATTTTTCGCAAGAGTTTATAACCTTTAGAGCCGACACCAGCTTGTTGGGTAAAAATGTTGATCTCGATTTGGTAATAAAAAACAGGTTTACTCGTGATGCTTTTGGCGAGCGGGTAGAGCAGAAGTACAGAAAGTATGAGGTGAGCAATGTCTATATTTATACGAATTACGATCCCGTTGAATTTTTTTATTTGCAAGAGGAAGGGTTTTTAGATACTATTACTTATGATAATCAGGATTATATATACTCTCTATCGCCAGGTGTTAAGCTTAAAACCATAAGCAATGTTAACCTTATAAGGCCAGGCCAGGTGTATTCAGAGAGTATTGTTGAAAAATCACGCGACAACCTTAACTCTTTAAAACTTTTTAGGGCGGTAAATATCTTTTTTAAGCTTGATGAGTCCGAGGACGAACGAAAGGATGATGAATTTATGCTTTTTGATTCCGATCTACAAAACGACACGGCATCGTACGGAAAACTTAATTGCTATATTCAGTTAACGCCCCATACGCTTCAGAGCTATCAGATCGATCTTGTTGGAACAAACACAACCTCCTCATCCGACATAGGTTTTGAAGGCAACCTAAGCTATCAGCATAAAAATATTTTTAGGGGTGCCGAGATATTCGACACCAAATTACGAGGAATGGTGCAACTAATCTCAGGCCAAGCTACGTCGGCAAGCTCGTTAGAACTTGGAGGTTCTGTGGGGCTTAGCTTCCCTCGGTTTTTAGGCCCGTTTTCAGGGGGAGAATACGAAAAACGGTATAGCCCCAGAACCAACGTGACGGCGTTTTATAGTTTTCAGGATAGGCCCGAGTTTAGACGAACCATGGTGGGTATGGATTTTTCCTATACATGGCGAAGCGAGAACCGTTTTATACATACGTTAACTCCCTTTGAGGTTAACGTGATAAATATTTTTAGTATGTCCGATGATTTTTGGCAAGATATAAAGGACAGGTACGAGGCAAATAGCTATAAAAATCAGCTGGTAACGCTCTCAGGGTATAGCTTAATATACTCCGATCAATCGGCCGAAAAGAGGAACTATTCTGCGCTACGATATAATTTCGAGGTGTCGGGTAATGTTCTTAATGCCATATTCAGCAGTACAAAGGCTGAAAAGGTGGATGGATCATATCAACTTTTTAACACAAACTTTTCTCAGTTTATCCGAACGGATTTAAACTACGCATACAACCATGTTGTTGATGAAAATAATACGTTGGTTTACAGGGTATATCTTGGGGTGGGTTTCCCATATGGGAATTCATCAGCACTCCCTTTCGATAAAAAGTATTTTTCGGGCGGGTCAACAGGCGTACGAGCATGGAGTGCCCGAGGGCTAGGCCCTGGTACCTATGTTGAGGAACAGTTTAGGTTTCCTAACCAAACAGCCGACATGAAGTTTGAGGCCAATTTTGAGTATCGATTTAAGCTGGTTTGGATGCTCGAGGGGGCACTGTTTTTAGATGCTGGCAATATTTGGGCTATCACTTCGGCTGACGAGAGGCCAGGTGCCGTTTTTTATCCAAACACATTCTACAAACAAATTGCTCTCGGAACAGGCACTGGAATACGACTGAATCTAGGCTTTTTTACCATTCGTTTCGACATGGGGGTTAAGCTATACGATCCAGGCATTGAATCGGCATATCTTAACAACCCAGATCTGGTAAAACACTGGATCCCATTCGGCAAAAAGTATACCCATAATGATAATTTTGCCTGGCATTTTGGAATCGGATACCCATTTTAAGTTTCACAAGATTGTACGGAGAAGCTGGTTTAGGCTTCAATTTCACCATATGCACAAGCTGATTTAACTTTTTAACCCAGATAAGCATACCTAATTTTAATTTGCACCTTAACCCGTATTATTCCATCAAATTTAATGAAAATGAATTCAAAGGGAGGTTAATACTAAGGTTTCCATCCGCAATGCTTTGGGTCCTTTTACTAAGCTCAAGCGCAGGGCTTTATATCAAAGTTTTTGTAATAGTTTTTACGCTAAGTAATAAGACTAAGCATTTAGGTGCTGCCCAGGTAAGGTGGATAAAACCAGGATGGCCAACGATAAATGCTAAAATAGCGATAGCCATAGCTCTATTGAGTAGATGATAATTCCGCTGTCCCTTTTTTGCTGCCATCTTCTTTTTTAGCTAGATTTGCTTGTTTTAAAAAAAATAACCCCCAATTTTTAACCTATGCCTACGACAAAAGATTTGGTTTCGCGTGATAACTTTGGAAGTAAATTTGGCATTATTGCTGCAGCTGCAGGTTCGGCCGTTGGCCTTGGAAATATTTGGAAATTTCCTTATGTCGCTGGCGAGAATGGCGGGGGTGCATTCCTTTTAGTTTACCTGTTTTTTGTTCTGGTTATAGGTGTTCCGGTTATGATGTCGGAGTTTGCCATTGGCCGAAGAGGGCAAAAAAATGCTTTTAGGTCTTTTGGCGTTATTGCTCCTGGAACAAAGTGGGGAGTTATTGGAATAATGGGTGTTGTGGCAGCGTTTTTTATTTTAGCGTTTTATAGCTCCGTTGCGGGTTGGACTCTTGAATATATAGTTATTTCGGCAACCAATAAATTTGCTGGGCAAACGCCACAGGATTTAAATGCCTCGTTTAATACCTTTATTGCAAATCCCTTACGTCCTGTAATTTGGCAGCTCGTATTTATGGTACTTACCGCTTTAATTGTTTTGGCAGGCATAAAAAAGGGGATAGAGAAATATACTAAGCTGCTGATGCCCATTTTGTTTCTCCTTATACTAATCTTGTGTATTCGGTCGGTTACCCTAGATGGAGCAAAGGAGGGGTTAGCATTTTTGTTTAAACCTGATTTTAGTAAGGTTACAGGGAAAACTATTCTGTATGCACTTGGGCAGGCTTTTTTCTCGCTAAGTTTAGGGATGGGAGCGCTGATAACGTACTCGTCGTATTTTAGTAAAAAGGAGAATTTAGCCTCTACTGCCGTTCAGGTTGCATTGGCCGATAGCTTAATTGCTATAATGGCAGGGATAATGATTTTTCCGGCAGTATTTGCATTTGGTATTGAGCCCAGCTCAGGGCCAAGTCTCGTGTTTATTACCTTGCCCGGCATATTTCAGCAAATGCCTGGGGGAAGTGTTTTTGGCACTATATTTTTTATCCTGTTGGCAGTAGCCGCTTTAACCTCTACTATCTCATTGCTCGAGGTGGTTGTGGCTTGCTTTTCTGAGGAGCTAAAGATTTCAAGAAAAAAGGCAACCGTAATAGCTACAGTGGCGGTTTCTATTTTAGGTATATTCGCAACGCTTTCCTTTGGTCCGCTCGAAAACGTTAAAATTTTCGGGATGAGCATTTTCGACATCCTCGACTATACCGCATCAAACGTACTGCTTCCTTTGGGCGGATTGCTAATTGTACTTTTTGTTGGTTGGTTTGCTGGGCGGAAAATTACAAAAAGCGAGCTTACTAATAAGGGTAAATTAAAAGCAACGTATTTCCCATACTTCAGGTTTATAGTTAAGTTTATTGCACCTGTTGCCATTGCCGCAATTCTAATTTATAGCATTTTTTGGGGTGGGTTATAGGTTAAGGTACTATTAGGATAATATGTTGATATAGTGCTAATAGAGCATAAACTGACGACGGGTTATGTGTGGTTATTAATAAGTTGGCAGTAATGTTAAGATTAACTAATTTGAAATGGGTTACATTAGGATATTATCAAATAAACTTAAGAGTTATTTTGGGATAAAAAATGATATTCCCAAAAACGCTCATTATATGAATATCAAGAATGGAAATAAAATCATAATAAATGGAAAAACATATATTAAAGTAAAATTAAGGTTTGTTGATACGCTTGATAATAATTCAACGAAAATATTGGAACAACTTGAAGACGAAGTTGAATCTTTGACAAAGCAAATTGAATACCAGCATAAATTGATAGAAAAGCAAAATAATAAAATTGAATCGCTAGAGCTTTTTAATATAAATCTTTTTAGAGAAAGCGCAAAGAAAGAAAAAATCTATGGGAGAGAAGTTGATAAATTAAAAGAAAGGATAGAAAGCTGCAGCTCTGATGAGAATGAAGCTATAAAAACTTTGAAAGGAGAAATTAAATCTTTGAGACTAATTATTGCTTCAAGTAATAAAAAAATGAAAATTAAGAACAATAAAATAAGTGAATTGCAATTATTGAACAAAGAAAAAGATTTAAAACATAGAGAATTAATTAAAACACTTAAGAATCTCGAAAATAACCCTAGTGTGAGCCAATGTATAATTGAAGTTAGTGAATCAAAAGAAGAGATTATGAGATTGCTTAGAGTAATAAATGCTAAACATGAAATGATTAACAGCAAAAATTTTAGAATCATGAACCTTGAAGAAAAATTAGAAGAAAAAAGGTTAGAAATAAAGGAATTAGCAATAAATCTTGGAAAAGAAACATTAACGTCATAAATACATTTTGTTAAAAACACTACTGCCAATATGCGGTATATTTTACGCTCCACTTTTTGCCCGATTAGGTTATTATTGTTTCAATTTGGCTTTTTAACGTGGGATGAATAACTTGCTTCGCCCGACGGGGTGCAAAACATACCCGCAAACGTTGTGTGCCTTTAAAACAGACACCCCTGGTCGGTAAATGAAAGCATTAAAAGTTAAAGCATGAAAAACACCATTAAACTGATTCTGTTTTTTGTAACGATTTCAATAGCTTCTTGTGAAAAACAGGGAGGATATGTTATTACTGGAAATGTAACTGGGTTCCCTGATAGCACGATGATTTATCTACGAAATTTGAGTACTGATGAGACATTTGATAGTGCAATGGTTGTTGAAGGTAAATTTAAACTTACTGGTCGACTACTGGATGAGCCTGAAGAAATTTGGCTAAACGCTAAAGTTAGCAACGAGTTTATTTATGCTTATTTACTAATCGGGAATGAAAATATACAGCTAAAAGGCAACAGAAATGATTTCCCATGGAATGTAAGAATCGATGGTTCAAAAACTCAGGATGATTATAATCGTTTACGCGACCTAACAAAATCATTTGATATAAAGAGAGATTCACTTGTTAGGAGTTTTTTCAAAATGTCAGCACAAGAACAGCAAGAGAAAGCAAAGGATATTTGGGATAATCAAATTAAAAGCCTTGATGATACTACTAAAGCGTTGCTTATTCAGTATGTCAAATCACATATAAACACTTATCCAGGAATAATAAATTTAGACTATCTAAAAAAGTCATTGCCAAAAGATACGGTTCAAGCTTTATACAATCAGCTGAACGATGAGATAAGAGCGAGCAAATATGCCCGAATCATAAAAATTTTTCTGAGCGAAAAAATAGCTGAAGTAGGAGACTATTGCCATGATTTTAAAGCATTGACTAATAACGGGGATACAATTCGCTTTTCAGATTTAACGGGAAAGTATATTCTACTAAATTTCACATCCGCATATTGTGGGCCATGCATTCAGTCAGTGGAAGAATTAAAGATGATAAATAAAAACTATAGCGATTCTCTTGAAATCATCAGCCTTTCAACAGATATGAGAAAAGAAACATGGCTCGAATCATTAGAACGGGATACCATTACATGGAAGTATTTGTGGGACGGAGAAGGGGCGTATAGTGAAACCTACATAAAATATGGAATACAAGGAGTTCCCACATTTTTCCTAATTAATAGCGAGGGTAAAATTATTGATAAATGGGAAGGATTTGGAAAAGGCTCTTTACAAAAAAAACTAAAAAGATTTGAGACTAAATAACAACACCCAATACGTGGCGTAAGCAATGTGGGGGTGTTATGACCTCGGGTTTAGCCTAGCTCGTATTGGGTGGTTCTTAACGGCGGATGAAGAAGATGAGCCACGTTCCCTGCCGTAGCGAGGAGCGCGCACGCAAGTTTTATATATATGTTTCCTGATCGGGTTATCCCGACATAGTCGAGCCCAATTTTGGATAACAAAATTGGTTGTGAAACTTAGTCGCTGTCGGAGGCAGTAATTATTCGGATGAGTAATTGGGGCTGAGCCGTACATATCTTACCAGGCTAAGGCAAGTATAAGTTTGCAGCATATTTTGCTATGGTGCTTTGCACATAAAATAAAGTTACAGGAATGGCCTGCTAGTAATAGGCCGACTCAGGCGCAGCCCGAGTTGAGCGGAGAAAATTATACCAGCTTCCCAGCAATAAATGCGGTAGTCCAAGCAGCTTGCAGGTTAAACCCCCCGGTTATGGCATCAACATCAATCACTTCGCCAGCAAAGTACAGGTTTTTACAAACCTTGCTCTGCATCGTATTAAAGTCAATATCTTGTAGGCTAACACCACCACAGGTTACAAACTCATCGCGAAATGTCGATTTGCCCTTAACCAAAAAGGTGTCGTTGGTTAGGATGTTGGTTAGCCTGTTTATACCCTTTTTGCCAAGCTCTCCCCATTTTTTATTTGCGGGTACTTCGGCTTTTTCCAGAAGGTAAGTCCATAACCTGCTGCAAAGGCCGTATGGCCTTATGTTGACAATTATCTTTTTTGAATGCTCCTGCGAAAGAGAGAGTAAGCTGTTGGCTACAACCTCATGGTTTTGCTCGTTTACCCAGTTAACCTGAATAGTGAAGATGTACCCTTTCTCGCTTAGTATCCTTGCGCCGTACGATGAGAGCTTAAGAATGGCTGGGCCACTCATTCCCCAGTGTGTAATAAGTAGTGACCCGTCGGATTTTAACCGAGTACCCTGAATGCTAACCAGCGTATTATCAACCACAACCCCCATCAGCTTGGTAATGCTATTGTTGGGTATATTAAATGTGAATAGCGAAGGAACGGGACCCTCAATAGTGTGGTTTAGCTGCTCTAACCATTTTAGCCCCTCCCTTTTTGGCGACCCGCCTGTTGTAACAATAACTTTATCGAACTGGCGGGGTGTAATATTCGCTTTGGTAAAATGCAATTCCAATTTTTTGTCAATTGGCGTAATTGCCCTAACGCCCATGCCTGTTTCAATCGTAATCTTTAGTCTTTTTGCCTCGCGTAAAAAGCAGTCGATAATGGTTTGTGAGTCTTGCGAAACGGGGAATACACAGTTGTCGCTTTGGGTAACAAGCGCAACGCCACGCCTTTCAAACCATTCAATAGTATTGCCTGTGCTAAATGTTCGAAAAGCCTTTTTTAGGCTTTTTCCGCCCCTCGGATAAGCCTTGCAAAGCGCTGCAATGCTTGTTTCTGCATTGGTAACGTTACACCGTCCGCCACCCGATATTTTTACCTTGGCAAGTACCTTTTGCGATTTCTCAAATATCACCACCGAAGCGTTAGGGGAATTCTCCTTAACGGCAATTGCCGAAAAGAAACCTGCTGCACCTCCACCAATTATTGCTACATCCATTTTACTTTGTATCGATTTTGTGGGTGTTTTATTACCCGTTGCAAAGGTAATTATTTTGGGGTGTGATTTTTTCAATCTACCTAAACTGTGTAATTACAACTTTTTTTAATTGTAGTTGATGTTTAGTTTGAGTAGATCGAAAAAAAAAATTATTCCGAAAGTTTAAAAGCCTTTGGTTGCTTTGTTTTTAGGTTATGAATTCCAAAAATTTGACACAAACTATCCCTTTTTCATTAACTTTACAACTTAAATAATATTAATATCTTTATAACAGTCAACCAATTAAAGAGTTGGTAAAGTGCAGCGAAGGGTATTTTAAAATCTAATATCAAAATGAAAATAGCAATTATTGGTACCGGTGGAGTAGGAGGGTACTTTGGAGCAAAAATGGCTCAGGCTGGTTGCAATGTAACCTTTTTGGCGCGAGGTGCGCATCTGGAAGCAATTAAGCGCAATGGAATAAAGGTTAAAAGCATCTTAGGCGATTTTCACCTTGATAATGTTAGGGCTGTGAGCACTATTCCCGAAATGGGAATGGTCGATTTGGCTATTGTTAGCGTAAAAGCTTGGCAGGTAAAGGATATTAGGGCAGATTTAAAATTAATTTTACACCCAAATGCAATTGTTTTACCATTACAGAATGGTATTATGGCTGCTCAGGAACTGGGGGAAGTGATTGACCCAAAGCGTGTTATAGGCGGCTTGTGCCGAATAATCAGCAAAATTGAGTCGCCGGGGGTAATAGCCCATTTGGGCGTAACGCCTACTATCGTTTTTGGAGACTTCAACGGCGAACTTTCCCAGCGGGTTAAGCAGCTTAAAGCGCTTTTTGATAAAGCCGATTTTTCGTCGAGAGTATCGGACGATATTGAAGCCGATATGTGGAAGAAATTTATTTCAATATGTGTTAGTGGTTTGCTAGCTGTTTCAAAAACTACCTATGGCGAGATTAGGAAATTAGACGAAACCAGAGCGCTTATGATAGGATTGATTAAGGAGGTTTATGAACTATCGCAGAGGAAGGGGCTTAAAATTGCCCCCGATTTCATAGATAGGACAGTATCGTTTATCGATTCGTTTCCACCCGATACCTCATCCTCGCTTACCCGTGATGTGTTAGAGGGTAAACCCTCGGAGATTGAATACCAGAATGGAACCGTTGTGAGGCTGGGCCAGGAGTTGGGCGTGAGCACCCCAATAAACCGATTTGTATATAGCTGTATATTGCCAATGGAACTACGAGCAAGGCACGGTAAAGTATAATTTTAATATTATTAATCCACGTGCTTTAGGGTTTGAAGTTCAAAACGAGGCAATACCCTATACACATTACTGAGGTGTGAAATCGGAATAGGATATTTTTTTCTATCTTTGCCACCTAATTATCAACCTAATTCAAAATTTTATGAGATTTTTCATTGATACTGCAAACCTCGATCAAATTCGCGAAGCCAATGATCTTGGTGTTCTCGATGGCGTAACCACCAACCCCTCGCTTATGGCTAAGGAGGGTATAAAGGGCGAGGCCAAAATTAAGCAGCACTACGTTGATATCTGCAATATTGTAAAGGGTGGCGATATTTCTGCCGAGGTAATTGCCACCGATTTTGAAGGAATGATTCGCGAAGGCAAAGAGCTGGCCGCGCTTCACGAGCAAATTGTGGTTAAGGTGCCCTGCACTAAGGATGGTATTAAAGCCATTAAGTATTTTAGCGATAACGGAATACGAACCAACTGTACCCTTGTGTTTACTTTAGGGCAAGCATTGCTTGCTGCAAAAGCAGGCGCAACCTATGTGTCCCCTTTTATTGGTCGCCTCGACGATGTGTCAACCGATGGGGTTGCGCTTATTAAGCAGATTGTTGATATGTACAACTACTACGAGTACGGAACACAGGTGCTTGCAGCATCAATACGCCATACTATGCACATAGTGCAGTGCATGGAGGCTGGTGCCGATGTTTCTACTTGCCCGCTTAACGCTATACTTGGCCTGTTAAATCACCCGCTTACCGACATTGGTTTGGCTAAATTTTTAGAAGATTATAAACGGGTTAACGGCTAGTTCGTTTTTTCGTTATATATTTGGGGCACACTTTACTTGGTAATGGTGTGCCTTTTTTTAAATTGTGATATTATGTTACTTAAAATTTATCCCGAGAACCCTAATAAGCGCGATATGGAAACCGTAGTAGAGGTTTTGCGCAACGGAGGGGTTATTATTTATCCAACCGATACGGTATACGGAATTGGCTGTGATATCACCAAACCAAAGGCGGTTGAGCGTATTGTTAAAATAAAGAGGATGAAGCCCAAGGATGCTATGTTTACCTTTATTTGTAGCGATTTAAGTCATGTTTCGGGCTTTGCCAAGGTTAGCAACAGCACTTTTAAGCTGCTCAAGCGAAATTTGCCAGGGCCCTTCACATTTATTTTGCCAGGATATAAAAAGGTGTCCGATTATTTTATATCCAAGCGCAAAACGGTAGGTGTTCGAATTCCAGATAATCCAATCCCACTTGAGCTGGTTAAACTATTAGGAAACCCCATTCTCACCACTTCGCTTAAGGATGAGGATGATGTGATTGAGTATACAACAGACCCTGAACTAATTCACGAAAAGTATGCAAACATTGTGGATATAGTAATTGACGGTGGCTATGGCGATAATATTCCATCAACCATAGTTGATTGTACAACCGATGAACCCGTTATTACTAGGCAGGGAAAAGGGACGCTTATATGGCAATAGGCTTAAACCAGCTTGGTTTTATATGGAACGTTATACTTCCCTTTTGATATTGAATGCAGCTTACTTTTAAGCATTTGTTTTCGTATCATCGAAACCCTGTCTGTATACAGAATGCCGTCTAAGTGGTCGTACTCATGCTGAATAATCCGAGCGGCTATACCTTCGAATCGCTCCTCGTGAAATTTAAAATCCTCATCTTGGTATTTAATTACAATAGAATCAGGACGTTCAACATCCTCCCTAAGATTGGGTATGCTAAGGCAGCCCTCACTATATAGAACTAAATCTTTGCTTCGTTCAGCTATTTGAGCATTTATAAAAACTCTCTTAAAACCCTCTAACTCGGGATTTTCATCGGCAAGAGGTGTTGCATCTATTACAAATAGCCTAATTGATATCCCAACTTGTGGTGCAGCTAGGCCTACACCATCGGAGTGGTACATGGTTTCGTGCATATCTTTAATTAGCTCATCTAGCTTAGGGTAGTTAGGTTCAATGTTTTGTGCCACCTTGCGTAGCACGCTTGATCCGTATACGTATACAGGTTTTATCATTTTTCTAAAGAGTTTTTATAATCCAAACTTTCTAAATACGATTGCAGTATTATGGTTGCGCTAATGGTATCAACCAATGCTTTGTTACGTCTGTCCATTTTTTTTACACCGCCATCAATCATGGTTTGATGCGCAATTTTTGAGGTAAACCTCTCATCCACCATCACTAGCGGAATATTAGGGAATAGCTTTTTTAGCCTATTAATAACTGGTTTAATGTACTTAACAGCTTCCGAGGGTTCGTTGTTCATTTGTTTAGGCATACCAATTACAATAAGCTCAATATCATTTGACTCTTGGTACTCCGTAATAAAGTCGAAAATTTGGCCGGTTGGTACAGTAGTAATACCGTTCGCTATAATTTTTAGCGGATCGGTGGCGGCTACGCCCGTTCTTTTTCGTCCTATGTCTAAAGATAGTATCCTCCCCAAAATGCTGTATGCTTATATTTTGTTTTTACTCAGGCTTATTTTTTCAAGTTGTCCTTCTATTATTTCCTTGTATGTAGCGCTAAGCGGTATGCTTAACCCTCCCTCCATAATTAGGCAGTTGCCCCCCTTTTTATCAAGGGCTTTTACCATGTGAAGATTTAAAAACTTATCTTTCTCAAATTCAACAAACCCCTTGCTTTCAAGCGTGCTTTTAATATCGAAGTTATACTCAGGGCAATCGGTTTTTGTACCGTCTACCATTGTAAAACGGTAGCCATCGCTCGTTTTAGTATGCATTATTACATTGGCTAAGTCTATGTATGTAAAATCTTTTCCTCTTGGAATAACCAGCTTGCTGGGCAGGGTTTGTTCGATATTCTGAAAAAGAGTTTTATATCGTTCCCGTGGGTTAATTTTGGCCTTGCGAAGTTCGCTAACTTTCTCAACCGCTTTAACCAGCTCGTCAATGTCAATGGGTTTTAAAATATAGTCAATGGCGCTATACTTAAATGCTTTAATTGCATACTGGTTGTAGGCGGTTATAAAAATAACCTCAAAGTCTAGGTCGGGGAGCTGCTCAAGTAGTTCAAACCCGTTTGCCTCGGGCATCTCAATATCTAAAAAAACGATATCGGGGTTATGCTCGCTAATTAGCTTTACCCCATCCTTTACCGATTGACCTTTGCCAACTAGTGTAATATCTGGGCAGTAGGCATTTAGCAAGAGTTCGAGTGTTCGAACCGCTGCTGCCTCATCATCAACAATAATTGCTTTTAACATTTACCCTAACTTATGATGTGGCAAAATTACAAAAATTACTAACGTTTTGGGTACTTTAAGCCTAAAAGTAATATTTCCGTATTTAACCGTTGTGGCATCTACATACCCAACTTTTTGTTTTTGATGTAAAACCTTTAACGAAAATGGTCGCAAGTATGCATTATTTCTTATTTTTGCAATCTTGCTTAATTCATACATATATAAATTATTTCTATGGAAATTCCTGCTAAATATAACCCCGCTGAGGTTGAGGAAAAATGGTACTCGTATTGGCTAGATAACAACCTATTTCGTTCGGTTCCCGATAATCGTGAACCCTACTGCGTAGTAATACCTCCACCAAATGTAACCGGTGTGCTGCATATGGGGCACATGCTTAATAATACTATACAGGATGTGTTGGTGCGTAGGGCAAAAATGATGGGCAAAAACACATGCTGGGTGCCAGGTACCGACCATGCTTCTATAGCCACCGAGGCAAAAGTTGTTGCTAAGCTTAGGGATGAAGGAATTGATAAGAACTCGTTAACCCGCGATGAGTTTATGGGGCACGCTTGGGATTGGAAAGAGAAACACGGGGGGATAATTCTTGAGCAGCTTAAAAAGATGGGGGCGGCTTGCGACTGGGAGCGTACCGCTTTTACAATGGACGAGAGCTTGTCCGAAAGCGTTATAAAAGTTTTTGTCGATCTGCATAGTAAGGGAAAAATATATCGGGGTGTTCGCATGGTGAACTGGGACCCTCAGGCAAAAACAGCGGTATCCGACGAGGAGGTAGTATACAAAGAGATTCAAAGTAAGCTATATTATCTAAACTACTCTTTCGATGGAGAAGATGGGCATGTAACCATTGCCACCACACGTCCAGAAACAATTTTGGGCGATACTGCCGTTTGTGTTAATCCCAACGATCCTCGTTATGCTAACCTAAAAGGGAAGAGGCTGATTGTGCCTCTGGTTAAGCGAAGTATACCAGTTATTTTAGATGAGTATGTTGATATGGAGTTTGGTACGGGCGCGCTGAAAATAACGCCTGCTCACGATATTAACGACTATACGCTTGGAGATAAGCATAATTTGGAAACCATCGATATTTTTAACGATGATGGAACGCTAAGCGAGGCGGCGCAGCTTTATGTTGGCATGGATAGGTTCGATGTTCGTAAAAAAATTGTTGTTGACCTTGAGGAGCAGGGGTTTGTTGAGAAGATAGAGAACTATGTTAATAAGGTGGGATATAGCGAGCGCACCGATGCGGTAATTGAGCCAAAGCTCAGCATGCAATGGTTTTTAAGTATGAAAGAGCTGGCCAAACCTGCTCTTGATGCAATATTAAATGAGGATATAAAGCTTCATCCACCTAAGTTCGTAAATACTTATCGGCATTGGATGGAGAATGTGAAGGATTGGTGCTTATCGCGCCAGCTGTGGTGGGGGCATCGAATACCAGCATGGTATTTGCCCGGGGGTGGTTACGTTGTGGCCGAGAATGAGGAGCAGGCTCTAGTGCAGGCTAAAAAGAAGACCGGTAACCAGAACCTTGCCATCAGCGATTTACGGCAGGATGAGGATGTGCTGGATACGTGGTTTAGCTCATGGTTGTGGCCAATTTCGGTTTTCGACGGAATACGCAATCCCCATAACGATGATATAAAGTATTACTACCCAACCAACGTGTTGGTAACAGCTCCCGAAATTTTATTCTTTTGGGTTGCTCGCATGATTATTGCAGGATACGAGTATCGTGGCGAAAAACCATTCGAAACGGTTTACCTACACGGGATTGTTCGCGATGGGCAGCGAAGAAAAATGAGCAAATCACTTGGAAATAGCCCCGACCCGCTCGATTTGGTTAAAAAGTATGGTGCCGATGGCATGCGTATGGGCATGTTGCTATGCTCGGCAGCCGGTAACGATTTGCTTTTCGATGAAAGCTTACCCGAGCAGGGACGAAATTTTTGCAACAAGATATGGAATGCTTTCCGATTGGTACAGGGATGGGAGGTTAGTTCTGATATACCCCAGCCTAACCATTCGGCTGTTGCTGTAAATTGGCTCAATAATCTTATTAATCACAAGGTGGATGTTCTTAACGATTATTTCGAGAAGTATCGTTTGTCAGAAGCCTTAATGGAGGTTTACAAACTCTTTTGGGATGAATTCTCCTCATGGTTTCTCGAGATTGTTAAGCCTGCCTATCAGCAACCCATTGATTCGAAAACGAAGGAGCAGGTTCTTGAAATTTTCGATAAGATGCTACGGTTACTGCATCCATTTATGCCATTTATTACCGAGGAGCTTTGGCAGCTTATAGCGGTTCGCAAACCGGGCGCAAGTATTATGGTTGTTCCTCAGCCACAGGAAAACCCTTTTGACGATGGTGTGCTTACCCGTTTTGCCGAGATGAAAGAGATTGTAGCAGGAATTAGGAATGTAAGGCAAGAGAAAAACATTCCAAATAAGGAGCTATTGCCACTACTTATTAAATCATCAAAAAAACTTTCGCCCCAATTAGAGGGTGTAATCATAAAGCTGGCGGGTATCGAAAGCTTACGGTATACCGAAGAGCCAGCTGAAGGCAGCGCAGGTTTTCTTGTGGGTTCGATGGAGTTTTTTATTCCTCTGCACGGATTTGTTAACGAGGAGGAGGAGAAGCAAAAGCTGCAGCAGGAGCTTGAGTACGCCAAAGGCTTTCTGGGTAGCGTGATGAAGAAGCTAAATAATGAACGTTTTGTAAATAATGCCCCAGCAAAGGTTGTTGAAATTGAGCAAAATAAGAAAGCCGATGCCGAAAGCAAGATTAAGGTTATCGAAGAAAGAATAGCCGGCATGAAATAGAAATAGATTACTATACGACTGTAAAAACGCAAGGCCCTGAAGAGAATTTCAGGGCCTTGCGTTTTATCCCCAACTATTCATTCGAATAGTTACTATCTCAAGCAGCGGCTAAGCCTCAAAGCCAATTTTGCACACAAAAATTTGGGCTTCACTATGTCGGGTTAGCATTATTTTCTGGTGGCAAATTTTCAGATAGCCACAAGGTAGCTAGTTGCTCGTGTTGCCGTTTATCGTGTTTTTCGGGATGGTTATTTTTACTTTTGTTCCACTTTGCTCACCCTTATCCTCTAGGTCAAAATACTGAATATTAAACTCGTTTTTATAAAGCGAGCTCAGCAAATCAATACGTTGCGCTGTTATTTTGAACCCTAGCGATTTTCTTTCGGCGTCCTGTTTTGCTCTAATGGATTGGGCTTTTTTTCGCCCCACCCCGTTATCCTCAATGGTATAGATTATGGTGTCCCCATTACACGAAACATTAATATGTACCCATCCTTTTTGATCCGATTTAAGCATTATGCCATGCCATATTGAGTTCTCAACAAATGGTTGAATGAGTAGGGTTGGGACTTTTGCCTCGAGCAGCTCGTCGTTTTCAACATTAATGGTGTAGCTAAATTTACCCGAAAGCCTAAGCGACTCGAGCTCAAGGTATAGCCTTAGAGCTTCCAGCTCTTTTTTTAGAGGTATTGCTGATTCTTCGGAATTGTCGAGTATAAGGCGCATAAGCTTAGCGAATTTTGTTAGGTACCGATGTGAACTTATATGATCCTTTTCAAGAATATACAGCTGTATTGAGTTTAGCGTATTGAAAATAAAGTGGGGATTCATCTGCTGTCGCAGCGATTTTTGCTTATACATGTTTAGGTTGTTTACCAGCTGGTTATGTCGCTTTATAGAGTTGACCTTTAGCAGGTAAATTAAAAATATTATGAGGGTGAAAATAGCTGTTGATAAGATTAAGAACCAGGTGGTTTGCCAAAATACTGGTGCTATGGTAAATGGGAGTATGGCAGATTCACTCCATAGTCCGTCTGAGTTTTGTGATTGTACCTCAAACGTATAGTCGTTTGGAGGTAATTTAAAAAAAGTGGCTAATCTGGCCGAGGTGTAGGTCCAAATTGTATCGATGCTTGACAGCTTATGCCGATAGTTTTTTTTACCCATGTTTTTGTAGGATAGCCCCACAAAACTTATGGACACAATGTTTTGTTTGTAATCTAATGTGAGTTGCTCGCTAGCTATATCTACATTTATGTTATTCGCTTTTAGTTGGGTAATTATAGTTTTAGGTTTAACTAAATTTGGTTTAATTAGGTTGCTGTTCATTACAACAAAACCTTTGCTTGTTGATACGTATATCTGGTTACCCCTAACGAAAATATCGTTAGTTTCATTGGTAGGTAGTCCGTGTGATATGTTAATGTTTGTTACCTGAAAGCTGTTTTCAAGATCACCGGTAATCCAGCTAACCCCACCATTGGTTGCCAGCCACACACCCGAGCTCGATACAACAACCTTGTTTATATAGTTGCTGGCTAAGCCGTTGGCCGTGCTTATTCGGTTTATGCTATCGCCATTACAAGCTAAAAGGCCTATACCTCTGGTCGAAATCAGCATACAATTATTATTATACCTGGTAATATGGCTGGCAGAGTGAGCAAAAAGAGGCTCGCTTTGGCCGAGGTATTCAAATCGGTTGTCTTTGTATTTCCATATCCCATTGCTGGTTGCTAACCACAGGGTGTGCATTGAATCTTGATAAACGGATTGAACAATATTTGAGAAAATATTTTCTCTTCGTGAGCTGTATGTATAGTTTTCACCATCGAACTTACAAATTCCCCAGCTTCCAGCAATCCAATATCCCCCCTCAATGGCTTTTATCATTTGCCGCGGTGAGGAGCTTCTAGCCTTGGTTTCTTCAAAGTGTGTTGTAACCTTATTGTTTTCGAGCGAGTGCAAAAAAAGGCTCGATCCAAACCAAACTCTTGTGTCAAGTGAATCAATACCAATAAACCTTATGGGTTGCCTACCTGTTGAGTTTGCCCGAACTTTATATTCCTTTATTCTATCGTTTTTTATGGATGATAGGACACCATTTTCATCACCAATGTATACGCCGGCTCTGTTGGCAAAAATAGAGGTAATTCGTTGGTTGGTTAGTCCCGACTGTTGGTTGTAGGTAAGCATATTTATGTTTGGGCAGTAGAATATGCCATCTGCCAAGCTTGTAAACCAATATCCCCCCTCGTTGTCCTGAATGGTTGATGTGATTTGATGTGGCTCGAGTATTTGAATGTTTTTTTTACTATTAAAATCCCCTTTTGATACTATATGCACCCCTCCTTTGATGGGCGAAACCCATATATTCCCAGAACGATCCTTGTGGAGCCAAATAATTTCGTGTTCATAATTTTTAGCTGCTATTACGTTGCCTTTGTAAAATTTACGAACAAGGTTGCCAGTGCTAAGTATTATGGTGTTTGGATCTTCTTCTTCAATGACGAAAGTATGAAAGGTTGACTGGCCTTTTGGGGCTTCAACAAAAAAGGTTGTGTCGGGTAGGATTACTTTAAAATGCTCTTTATACTCCTCTGTTTGCCAATGTTGAGCAATAGTTAGAGGGGCTTCAGCATTCCTTTCAATTAGTACCGCATTGTCTTTGTACTGTTCGTTTTTTTCAATTACTACCCCCTCTGAGCTGATAATTAGCTGTCCAACATTTTTTAGTGAGATATAAACGTTGTCTAAAGTGTCAACAAAAAAAGTTTTTTTTACGGTTCCTCTGCTTCTAGGTATATAGTCGTTTAGCCTATCGTTGTAGGGGTATTTGTGTATTTTGCCCTGATAGTAGAACGATAGGCGGCCAGAACCTGATATAAACCAAATCCGACCCTTATGGTCGATAAAAATTTCGTGTGTGGTAGTTTCTGCAAGTCCATCATCAATCCCGTAATTCTTAAAGGAGTAACCATCAAATTTGCTAATCCCATTTGCCGTAGCAATCCAGAGGTAACCTGTGGAGTCTTGGGCAATATGGTAAATTCTATTCGATGGTAATCCGTCATCAACGGTAAGCTGGGTTAAGCTAGGCTGGGGTTTTAAGGGTTGAGCAAATGCCTTGAAGTTGGTTAATACACATGTAGTAAGTAGAAGTAGTACAACTATTCTGTTTGTTTTACAAAGCATTCTGTAGTTCTTGATTTTACCGGGCACCTTTTCGTTTTTTTTTGCTTACTTACTGCAAGGTACAACTCTTTTTTTAATAAAATACAAAAAGGTGCTCCAACGGAACACCTTTTCGTATTGTGTAAGCATTTACTATTTATTCATAGTCCATGTTAGTAAGACGTTGGTATGATTTGTATCTCCATTTTGCATTCTCTTCTGCTCTTTTGAATAGCTCATCAGCTTGTTCAGGGAATGATTTTTGAAGCGATGTGTAACGAACCTCGCTCATCAGGTAATCTTGGAATTTGCTCCAATCCGGCTCCTTTGAATCGAGTTGGAATGGATTCTTTCCCTCGGCTTCAAGCCTTGGGTCAAACCTGTAGTTGTGCCAGTATCCCGCTTCAACAGCTAGTTTTTCTTGACGTTGGGTGGTGCCCATACCGTTGCGAATACCATGGTTTATACAAGGTGAATAAGCAATTATTATACTTGGCCCTTGGTACGATTCAGCCTCTTTAAGTGCCTTGAAGTACTGATTCTGGTTTGCACCCATTGCAACTTGCGCTACGTAAACATAGCCATAGGTCATGGCCATCATGCCCAAATCCTTTTTGCGGATTTTCTTGCCTGATGCTGCAAATTTTGCAACCGCTGCCTTAGGAGTTGCCTTGGAAGCCTGACCACCGGTATTTGAGTAAACCTCAGTATCTAGCACAAGGATATTCACATCCTCGCCCGAAGCAATTACATGGTCTAAACCGCCATATCCAATATCGTATGCCCAGCCGTCGCCACCAAAAATCCAAATCGATTTTTTAACGAAGTACTGTTTAAGGTTTAGTAACTCATTGGCCAGGTCGTCGTTCTCGTTTTTAAGAGCAGCAACTAGTTTGGCTGAGGCAGTTTTAGAACCTTCTGCATCCTCCTTATTCTCAAGCCAAAGTTTCATCGCTTCCTTGGTTTCGTTGCTGTAACCGTTGGCCAATGCAACCTCAATACGTTCAGCAATTCTGTCTCTCATCTTGTTAACACCGGTAGCCATTCCAAAGCCGTACTCCGCATTATCTTCAAATAGTGAGTTTGCCCAAGCTACACCATGACCATCCTTGTTTGCACGGTATGGGGTAGAGGGGGCCGAGCCACCAAAAATTGAAGAGCAACCAGTTGCATTTGCAACCATCATGCGCTCACCGTATAGTTGTGTAATGGCTTTAATATAAGGTGTTTCACCACAACCTGCACATGCGCCGCTAAATTCGAATAGGGGCTGAGCAAACTGGCTATTCTTAACATTCTTATCCTTTCCAACTACGGTATCCTTATAGCCAACCTTTTCGTTCATATAGTCGAAGCGTTCTGCTTCGGCCATTTGAGATGCAAGTGGTTTCATTTCAAGGGCCTTGTTTTTCGCAGGGCAAACGTCAACACAGTTACCACAGCCTGTGCAGTCGAGAGCGCTTACCTGAATGCGGAAGTTGTACTCCTTGGTTGGCCCGTTACCCTTAATGGTTTTAGTACCTTCGGGTGCATCAGCTACCTCTTCGTCGGTTAGTAAGAATGGACGAATTGCAGCGTGTGGGCATACAAAAGCACATTGGTTGCACTGGATACAGTTCTCTGAGATCCACTCGGGAACGTTAACAGCAATACCTCGTTTTTCATACTGGGTAAGTCCTGCGGGGAATGTTCCATCCTCGCGGTCAATAAACGCGCTTACAGGTAGGTCGTCGCCCATCTGGTTGTTGATGGGGGTGGCTACATTATTTACAAAATCAGGAGCATTTGGAATCGAATGTGGTTTTTCTGCTTCAAGCTTAGCCCACTCTGCAGGAACATCAACCTTAGTTACGTTACCACCTTTATCGATAGCAGCGTAGTTCATTTTAACCACATTTTCTCCCTTGCGGCCGAAGCTCTTATCAACAGCAGTTTTCATTGCCGTAACTGCCAAGTCGTAAGGAATTACTTCGGAAATTTTAAAGAATGCGCTTTGCATAATGGTATTAGTCCTAGAACCCAACCCAATTTCTTCAGCAATTTCAGTAGCATTGATAATATACAGATTTATCTCTTTCTCAGCCAGCACTCTTTTAATTGAGTTTGGTAGTTTTTCTTTTGTCTCTTCGGCATCCCAAATACTATTTAATAGGAATGTTCCTCCCTTACGAATACCCCTTAACATATCGTACTTGCCTAGGTATGCAGGTACGTGGCAAGCTACAAAGTCGGGCGTGTTAACAAGGTAAGGCGAGCGAATAGGTGTGTCGCCAAAGCGAAGATGCGATGTGGTTATACCGCCCGATTTTTTTGAATCGTAAGCGAAGTATGCCTGGCAATACTTATCGGTGTTTTCGCCAATAATTTTAATGGAGTTCTTATTTGCACCAACGGTACCATCTGAACCTAAACCGTAGAATTTACCCTGGAATGTTCCGCTATCGGCAAGGCTAATTTCCTCACCAAGTGGTAGCGACTTAAAGGTAACATCGTCAACAATACCTACGGTAAATTGATTTTTGGGTTCATTCATCTTTAAATTATCGAAAACTGCAATAATTTGCGAAGGTGTGGTATCCTTTGAGCTTAAACCATAGCGACCGCCAACAATAAGAGGCGCATTCTCTTTTCCGTAGAAAAGATCTTTCACGTCAAGATATAGTGGGTCGCCGTTTGCCCCGGTTTCCTTGGTGCGATCGAGAACTGTAATTCGTTTAACACTTTTTGGGAATGCTTTAAAGAAGTGCCTTGCAGAGAATGGACGGTAAAGGTGTACAGCAATTAGTCCAACTTTCTCTCCCTTAGCCACTAGGTGGTCAATTACCTCTTTAATGGTATCGGTAACCGAACCCATCGCCACAATAATGTTCTCGGCATTTGGGTCTCCATAGTAATCAAATAGATCGTATTTGCGACCAGTAATTTCGGAGAGCTTATTCATGTAGTCCTCTACAATATCGGGTAGCGCATCGTAGTACTTGTTAGCAGCTTCGCGCGACTGGAAGTAAATGTCGGGGTTTTGTGCTGTACCACGGGTTACAGGATGCTCAGGGTTAAGAGCGCGGTCGCGAAATGCCTGAAGGGCTTTCTTGTCAACTAAACCGGCAATCTTTTCCATCTCTAAAACCTCAACTTTTTGAATCTCGTGAGATGTGCGGAAACCATCAAAGAAGTGCATGAATGGAACCCTCGATTTGATTGCTGCAAGGTGAGCAACCGCTGCAAGATCCATTACTTCCTGAACACTACCAGTGGCTAGCATGGCGAAGCCGGTTTGGCGAGTGCTCATTACATCGCTATGGTCCCCAAATATTGATAGTGCCTGAGCAGCAAGGCTACGAGCAGTAACGTGGAAAACGCCAGGGAGTAACTCTCCGGCAATTTTATACATATTGGGTATCATAAGTAATAGCCCCTGTGAAGCGGTATAGGTTGATGTAAGTGCCCCTGCTTGAAGTGAGCCATGAACAGCACCAGCAGCACCTGCTTCCGATTGCATCTCGGTTACCTTTACTGTTTCTCCAAAAATATTTTTTCTGCCAAAGGCAGCCCATTCATCAATGTATTCGGCCATTGTTGACGAGGGAGTGATTGGGTATATAGCTGCAACTTCGCTAAACATGTAAGCAATGTGTGATGCAGCGTAGTTCCCATCACAGGTAATAAATTTCTTGTTTTTTGTCATCGTAGAAGTGTATTATGTTGATATATAAATAGATGAATATTATAACAGTATAGCAAAGGTAGATAAAATTTACAAGTTATAAAATGTTGTTAAGCATTTAATGTTTTGTGTTTTTTATTGTTAATAAAACCTTGTGTTTTAGGCTAGTTTGTAATTTCAGCCTGGCATACTGAAAACTAGGTTTTTTATAAAATATTTCACTATTGTCTGGTAAAAAACATAGTTAAATATTATAGATTCTTCGCTTCACTTCGTTTCGCTCTGAAAAGTATGTTCGACAAAACCGTTGAAAATAGAAATGGCTTTGTCAATGACAAATGTTTAGTTTTTAGGGGAGGGTTCCCTCCCCTCCCAAATACAACTCAACGCCCTGTCATTCCGACCGTAGGGAGGAATCTATAAATATTAACCGGGCACCAATGAAAATATTTCACAAAAGATTGTATATTTGACGCTACCCCAATTATTAGTTAGAATAATTGCTGTCTCCGACAGCGGCTAAGCTTTACAACCAATATTGTTACCCAAAATTGGGCCAAATTATGTCGGGGTAACCCGCATTTGCATTCATCTTTAACAAAGTTGATGAATAATGCGGGTTAAATATCGGTACAAAAAAACGTTACAGCCACTTTTTTCGCTTAAAAAAAACAATCATTGTAATTGTAATTGCTGCCATTAATCCTATTGCTGCAGGGTAGCCCCAGTAGCAGCTAAGTTCTGGCATGTTCCAAGGGCTGCTTTCGGGGTTAAAGTTCATGCCATAAATGCCTGCAATAAAGGTAAGCGGGATAAAAATGGTGGCAATAATGGTAAGCACTTTCATTACCTCATTCATCCTGTTGCTTAGGTTCGACATGTACATATCGTACAAGCTATAAACCATTTCGCGACTATTCTCAAGCGTGTCGATAACCTGGGCCAAATGGTCGTGTACGTCGCGGGTAAAGATCTTGACCTCGTCGCTTATTAAGGTTGATTCGTCGCGTATTAGCGAGCTTAGCCCATCGCGAAGTGGTTTAATCGATTTGCGAAATGCCATCAAATCGCTTCGTAACGAGTGTATTTGCTGTAAGTGGTATTTTTGTGGATTTGCAATAACCGCCTCTTCAGTTTTCTCAATAATTTCGTCAATGGTGTATAGTAAGCTGTAGTAATGATCCACTATGCAATCGGTAAGCGCATAGGTTAGGTAGTCGGGGCCAAGTTTACGTAATCGTGTATTGTCCACCCCAAGGCGCTTTATTATGGGATCGAAAATGGGGGAGTCGCTTTCCTGAAAGGTGATTACATAGCTACTACCTAGCACAATGCTTATTTGTTCGTTATTTATGCTTACAGTTTTTTCATTTGCGCTGTTAGGGCTTAGCATTCTAAGCACAATAAAAACGAAATCGCTGTACGATTCTACCTTGGGGCGTTGATTTGTGCTTATAATATCCTCCTGAACAAGGGGGTGAAGATTGAAATAGTTCCAGATATTTTTTAGCTTATCAATATCGTGCAGTCCCCTTACCTGTATCCACGTTTTCGTTTCCTTTTTAAGGAAGGGACCTAATTTTCCAACATCCTTTATTGGCAAAGAGGTAAAATGATGATCGTCATAATCGTGCACGGTAACCAGGATATTATCCAAAACCCGCTCGCCGGTATGTACAAGCGTTCCAGGTGCATCTCCAGGCTTCTTCTTTCTTGAAACCTTACGTTTATTAATGTTTAGTAGGCTATTGATACTTTTTACAGATTTATTTTTCATCTCAAAAGGGGTTAAGTAAAAAGAAAGTGGTTACATATAAATATAACCACTTTCAAAGTATATAGCACTAATTATAGTTTAAAAACGTTAAACTATTTAAGTGTGGCATTAAGCATCCAAACCAATTTTTCTTGCTCTGATATATAACCAGTCATAAGGTCAATGGTGCCCTCGTCTCCGTTATCGGCGGCAAGTTCAATTATTTCGCGCTCGTTTTTAAGCAGCTCTAGTATTTCGTTTATCGCTTCCTTAACGGTGCCCTCTGCGGTTGAAATATTCTCTTTCTCCTTAATGGTAGCCATTTTGATATACTTTGAGAATGCATGAACGGGGGTACCACCAAGCATTAGTATCCTCTCGGCAACCTCATCGGCCATATCGTTTAGGCTATCGTACAGCTCTTCAAATTTTTCGTGCAGCTGAAAGAATTGCTTTCCAACAATATTCCAATGATACCCTCTAACATTCATGTATGATAGCTGAACGTTGCTTAGATAAACATTAAGTTTCTCATTCATTTTGGCTGAATAGTCCTTACTTATTCCTATCTGATTCATTTTAAAATTCTTTTTAAAGGTTAATAAATTGTATCGATTGCTAGAAGTTTTACTTCTTTTTAATGATTCTGTTAAGAACCTTTTCCTTCGCTAGTTTCTTAGTACAGAAGAACCAGTCGTAGCAGTGCTGATCTTCGTCCTTAGTCTCCATGCGCTCTTTTGCAACCCCACACGAGCCTGCAGTTGGAACAATAACATCATCGCCTGGCTGCCAGTCGGCTGGCGTGGCAATACCGAACTCGTCTGCAGCCTGAAGCGCAATAACAACGCGGTATAACTCGTCGAAGTTACGTCCTAAGCTCAATGGGTAGTATAGTATAGTACGTATAATTCCTTTTGGGTCGATAACAAAAACTGCGCGAACCGCCTGGGTATCACTTTGTCCAGGCATTATCATACCGTACTTATTTGCAACATTCATCGAAATGTCTTCAATAAGCGGGAAGGTAATCTCCATATCCTTCATACCCTTGTACTCAATCTTCTCCTTAATGGTGCGCAACCAGGCAATGTGGCTGTATAGCCCGTCAACAGAAAGGCCTACCAGCTTACAGTTCGCTTCGTTGAAATCTTTTTCCAGCTTGGCAAAGGTCATAAATTCCGAGGTACACACGGGGGTAAAATCGGCTGGGTGGCTAAAAAGAATTGTCCAGCTGCCCTTGTAGTCCGAAGGGAAATTAATGTCGCCTTGAGTAGTTTTGGCTTTAAACTCGGGCGCTTTTTCGCCAATACGTGGCATTGAATACGCTTGTGGTTGTTTTACTTCTTGTTCCATTTTTTTAATTGTTTAGTTGTTAGTAAAATAGTAGTTTAATTATTGTTTACGGCTTAGCGCCGTTTTTAAAAACTCCGGTTATCTGTAATTTAATATCCTCGATTGTAAAATTTGGGATAGATTTTTTTTTAAAGTAATCGCTAAGTAGCTCGTTCAGCTCATTATCAAAATAGTCCTCAATCCTATCCGATTCTAAACAGTATAGATGATGGTGATTTGGAGCATCCAGCTCGTAACGCATGATATCCTTATCGGTTTTAACCCTTCTTATAAGCCCCTTATCCGTAAAGGTTTCGAGGGTTTTGTAAATTGTGCCGGTTGAAATATGTGGATAGCTCTTACGGATAAACTCAATCACATTATCGGTTGTTGGATGCCCATCTATTGCTTTAAGGGCATCTAAAACCGCAATGCGCTGTGGTGTAACTTTCAATCCGTGTTTAACTAATTCCTGTGCCATCATATTTAACGAGTAATAAAACCTATCTAGTAATTGTTCTTAAATAGGTAACAGCTCAAGTTACAAAATGTTTACCCAGAAGTCAATTTTTTTTAATAAAAGTGATAGGGGATGTTTTTTAGGCTCTTAACCCCAATTATTCATCTTTTACAAATTTGATGAATAATGCGGGTTAGTAGTCATACTTCGATTTCGCTCAGTGTGACAAAGACTGTTAAGGCTAGGTGGTTCTAAAGTCATGCTGAGCGGAGCCGAGGAATGATTAACCCCAATTGCTCATCCGAATAATTGGGGTCTCCGACAGCGACCAAACCTCACACCCAATTTTGTTACCCAAAATTGGGTTCGACTAGGTTGGGTTAAATAAGAAAACGGAAAGTGATTGCTCATTCTCTGTCTGCTGTTTTTTATAAAAAAATTATAGGAGCCGAATAAGCTCATTTAGTTTACCGTATGTTTTATCGCTTACGGGGGCTAATGGTAGGCGTAGGTTGTTGTCAATAATTCCCAAGATATGCAGTGCGGCTTTAACTCCTCCAGGATTTCCTTCTACAAAGAGGTTGTCGATAATCTCTGTAAATTTATAGTGAATGGCTTGTGCCTGACTAAGATTATTACCCTGAACGTATTTTATAAGCAACGAGAACTCCTTTGGAAAAGCGTTACCCACAACGGATATAACCCCATCGAGCCCCATGGCAATTTGTGGCAGAATTAGGCCATCGTCACCCGAAAGAACTAGAAAATCATCGGGCCTATCGCGTAAAATGTAGCTTTGCTGGTTTAAATCTCCCGATGCCTCTTTTACTGCAACTATATTTTTCACCTCGTTAGCCAGCTTCAGGGTGGTTTGTGCGGTCATGTTTACGCCTGTTCGGCCAGGTACGTTGTATAGTATTATGGGTAGCTCGGTTTCTGCAGCTATTGTCTTGTAGTGAAGTTCGAGTCCCTTTTGGGTTGGCTTATTATAGTATGGCGTAACCGATAGAATGCCATCGGCTCCAGAAAGGTCAAATCGATGCAGGGCTTTTACCAATTCGGTGGTATTATTGCCGCCCATTCCAACTACCAGGGGTACCCGTTTATTGTTTTGCTTTACCACAAAGTTTACAAGCTCCTGTTTCTCGGCTTCGCTTAGGGTAACCGATTCGGCCGTTGTGCCCAGAAGCACGATGTAGCTCACGTTGCCAACAATTAAATGTTCTACAAGCCGACTAATAGCGGGGTAGTCAACCTCGTTTTTACTGGTAAACGGGGTTACCATGGCAACTCCTAATCCTTTAAATTTAAGCATGGCATTTTATTTTGTTGATTGGATAATTTGTTAGCGTAATATTGCTAATTCCTATATGTCTTGTGTCTCCAAATGGGTCTGAAAACAGCGCAATTTAAGATAAATAGCTTACCCCTCGGTTTCCGCAAACCTATTATTTATAAGGTTTAGGTAGTGTTTTGTTTGGGTTATTAGGTATGTTAGGTCGCTATCGGGTTTTATGTTGATAATTAGGTCGTTTGGCGTGTTACTGTACGCCAGATTACCCACCTTAAACTTAGCTTTTGATAGCGAGGCTACCCATTGAAGTGGGAATATCTCTTGGGTTGAGAGGTCGATAAGAATATCAAAATCTTTAGCCATAAAAGCATTTACAAAATCGGGTAGGGGTTTGCCTATCCAGTTGATGTCTTTACATGTAAATACTTTCACCTTGCTGTTATTTTGAAAAGGTGTAGGTATCTCCTTTTCGGGAGTGTATGCAACTATTTCTACCCTTAGGTTTAGGTTCTCAAGAAATTTTCCGAAATCAGTAACCTGCTGAAAAACTTTCTCGTTCTCGGCATAGAATAGAATAGCTACTCTTCGAGCTGTGGTGAGGTTATATACTTTTTTTTCTCGCGAAAATGTTGCGAGCTGCTTTCTAAGCTTCCTGTGTCCAATTTTTAACCTCGTATTGTTAAACATGGTTTATGGTTTTAACTTTTTATCAATGTAAAAAAATCGTTTTCCGATATAATCTTAATGCCCAGCTCTGTTGCCTTTTTTAGTTTTGCCGGCCCCATATTTTCGCCTGCAATTAGCAGGTTTGTGCTTTTCGAAATGGCACTGGTATTCTTCCCACCGTGTTTTACTATCAGCTCTTTTAGCTCATCGCGCGAAACGCTGCTAAATTTACCCGATATAACAACAGATTGACCGTTGAGTATGTTCGATTTGGTGTTCCCCTCCGCCGTTTCCATTTCGAGGGTTAACCCTGCTTTGGCAAGCCTGTCGATTAGCTCAATATTCTTCTGGCTGGCAAAAAAATCGACAATGCTCTGGGCAATGCGTTCGCCTACCTCGTCTACCAAAATTAGCTCATCAAAGGTAGCTTGTTTTAGCTTGCTAAGCAAGTCAAAATGTGTGGCCAGCGTGCGGGCTGTGGTTTCGCCAACGTAGCGAATTCCCAGGCCGAACAGTACTTTTGGGAAAGGCATTTGCTTCGATTTTTCGATGCCATTGATAGCGTTTTCTGCCGATTTTTGCGCAAAACGGTCAAGCTTTAGCAGCTGCTCGTAGGTTAGGTCGTATAGATCGGCAATGTCGTGAACCAGGTTATTGGCAAAAAGCAACTCGATAGTCTCTTCGCCAAGGCCATCTATGTTCATAGCTTTTCGACTGGTGAAGTGAATTACCCTGCCCTTTAGCTGCGGTGGGCAACCCGCTTGATTTGGGCAGTAGTGTTTTGCTTCGCCATCGAGCCTTACAAGTTCGGTCGAGCATTCGGGGCAGTGCGTAATGTACTTATATGGTTCACTATTTATGGGGCGAAGCGTTGTATCGACCCCAATAATTTTTGGGATGATTTCGCCGCCCTTTTCAACAAAAACGGTGTCGCCAACATGCAGGTTAAGTAGCTCAATTTGGTCGGCATTGTGGAGCGAGGCGCGCCTAACGGTTGTTCCGGCAAGCTGTACTGGTGCCAGATTGGCAACCGGTGTAATGGCCCCCGTACGTCCCACCTGATAGGTTACCGACAGCAGCTTGGTGCTTGCCTGCTCGGTTTTGTACTTATAGGCAATGGCCCAGCGGGGTATCTTGGCAGTGAAGCCAAGCTGCTCTTGTTGGTCAAAGCGGTTAACCTTAATAACAACCCCATCGGTATCGTAGGGCAACTTTTCGCGTTCGCTTTCCCAGTGCGATATAAAATCAAAAACTTCGTTGAGCGTGTTGCAGTGCTTTATGCTATTGGGAATTTTAAAACCCCATTCCTTTGCTTTCTGTAGCTTCTCGTAGTGGTTGTTTAGAGGCAGATTATCGCCCAGAACGTAGTATACAAGGCAATCGAGCTTTCGCTCGGCCACAACCTTCGGATTTAGCTGCTTAAGGGTGCCAGCCGCAGCGTTTCGAGGGTTGGCAAAGGGTTGTTCGCCATTCCTGAGTCGCTTCTCGTTTATCTCGTTAAAAACTGCGTGCGGCATAAAAATCTCACCCCTAACTTCAAACTCATCAGGGAAATCGTTGCCGTTAAGAACCAGCGGTATGGAGCGTATGGTTTTTACATTGGCCGTTACATCATCGCCTTGCGTACCATCGCCACGGGTTACCGCCCGATGCAGCCTGCCGTTTTTATAGGTAATCCCAATGGCGGTACCATCGTATTTTAATTCGCAAACGTACTGCCACGGGGTAGCTAAAGCTTTGGCTATTCGGTTATGAAATTCGGTAATCTCTTCAAAAGAATACGTGTTACCCAACGAAAGCATGGGGGTTTTATGCTGCACCTGCTCAAATCCTTGCGAAATATCGCTACCCACCCTTTGGGTTGGCGATGTGCTGTCGATTAGCTCTGGGTACTTTTTTTCTAGGGCCTCAAGGTCGCTGAGCAATGAGTCGAATTCAAAATCCGATATCTCGGGCTTTGCCTCAACGTAGTACAAATGGTTGTGCCTATTTATGGTTTCACGCAGCTTCTTTACACGAGCAGCTACTTCTTTTGGAATCATGCCTATAAATTTTGGATAAAGATACAAATTAAAGTAATTTTTCAGTGGTAAACATTTGGGTTTAATCTTTGTTAGCTTTTTAGCTTTAAGTAGTAGGTATGCGTATGAAAAATCAATTCGTTAATCCTTGTAAAACAGTTGAAATGCCTGCTTTTACTGATGTTTTAAAACTATTTAATAGTAGTGCTTGAAGTTTATACTGGCTATTTTTATACATTTACGCCAAAATGTAGAAGCGCATGTCAAAAGATGCTGAGAAAAGGATAATTCTTAATAGGTATAGGGGACTTTTACGGTCGTGCCGAGGTTGTATTACTTCCGACGACAAGCGGCTAATATCAAAGGCAATAAAGGAGGTAACCCAGCTATACGACGGCAGGCTAACCGATACGGGTAAGCTCTACGTGGTTCACTTTATTGATGTGGCTCGTATTTGTGTTGATGAGATAGAGCTGGGGGGTACGGCTGTTGTTGCTGCATTGCTGCACGATACTATTGCCACAGGTTTACTTACTAAGGCCGATATTGAAAATCGATATAACCCCACCATTGCCAGCATAGTGGATGGGTTAGCCAGAATAGAATCGTTAACTCCAAAGGACCCATCCAAGCAGGCCGAGAATTTTCGTGAGCTTATTCTCTCCCTCTCCACCGATGCGCGGGTTGTTTTAATTAAACTTGCCGATAGGTTAGAGCAGATGCGAAGCCTGAGCGCATTACCCACCGATAAACAGCTTAAGGTTTCGTGGGAAACTTTTCATCTTTATGCACCTTTAGCTCACCGGCTTGGGCTATACAATCTTAAATCGGAGCTGGAAGACTTGTCGATGAAATACACCAACGGCGAGGACTATAGGATGATTGTGCGAAAGCTGAAAAATTCTACCACCCGGCGGAATAAGTTTATACGTGAGTTTATTGAGCCCATAGAGGTTGAGCTAAAAAACAGGGGGCTCGATTTTGAGATAAAGGGTCGGACTAAGTCTATCTACTCAATTTGGAAAAAAATGCAGCGGCAGGGGGTCGAATTTAACCAGGTGTTGGATGTATTTGCCATTCGGGTAATTTTGAATAGTAAGCCAGAACACGAAAAGGCTGATTGCTGGCAGGTGTACTCAATTATAACCGATTCGTATACCCCTAATCCTGATAGATTGCGCGATTGGATTTCGGTACCCAAAAGTAACGGTTACGAGTCGTTGCACACAACCGTGGTGGGGCCCGAGGGTAAGTGGGTTGAGGTGCAGATACGCTCGCAAAGAATGGACGAGGTTGCCGAACGGGGCTTGGCGGCGCATTGGAAGTATAAGGGTGTAAAGCAGGATAAGGGCCTAGACCATTGGGTTGAAAAGGTGCGCGAACTTTTAGAAGCACCTGTTACCGACCCCGAGGAGCTGGTGGACCAATTTAAGCTAAACCTATACCATAAAGAGATATTTACCTTTACGCCCAATGGCGATTTGCGTAAGTTTCCGCTGGGGGCAACGGTGCTCGATTTTGCCTTCGATATCCACTCCGATGTTGGTAGTAAGTGCGTTGGAGCAAGGGTAAATAATCGCAATGTACCCATTAAGCAGCCCTTGAAAAGTGGCGATGTGGTAGAGATTGTTACCTCAAAAAATCAGAAACCCAGCGCCGATTGGTTACAGCATGTGTCAACGGGTAAGGCAAAAGCTAAAATCAGACAGTGTCTTCGAGATGATAGGAATAAGCAGCTTTCTCTGGGGAAAGAGATGCTCTATCGTAGGCTAAAAAACTGGAAGATTACCGATACCAATGGGGCCATTAACACGCTCGAGAAACATTTAAAGCTTAAGAATTCGGCCGAGCTGTTTGAGCTCATTTCGCTTGATAGGATAAACCTAACCGAGCTAAAGGGTGTGCTGGAGAGGGACGAGGATTTGGAGGCTGAAATACTTTCGCCCGAAACGGTTAAAACGAAAATGCAGCCCGAAAGGGAGCGCTTACCGTCTGATTATTTGATTATTGATGAAAAGCTGGAGGGGATTGATTACAAGCTGGCGAAATGTTGTAAACCCATATTTGGCGATAAGGTTTTTGGGTTTGTAACCATTAACGATGGGGTTAAGGTTCATCGAACCAGTTGCCCCAATGCGGCTCAGCTCCATGAAAAGTATGGTTACAGGGTGGTTAATGTTAGGTGGAAGAAATCTACGGTTGATACCTCTTTCCAAACCGTGGTTAAGGTTGTTGGGCTCGACGAGCTGGGTATTGCTAGCAAGATATCGGAACTAATTAGTAACGATATGGGAGTAAATATGCGGTCGTTCTCTATGGAGTCGTCAAACGGTATGTTCGAGGGTCGCTTGCAGCTTTATGTGTCGGATACCAAGCATCTTGAAACGTTGCTATACCGCTTAACCCAAATTAAGGGCGTGCAAAAAGCTGTAAGGGTAGGGTGGGACGAAAAGCACTAACCCCAGCTATTCATTCGAATAATTGCTGTCTCCGACAGCGACTAAGCCTCACAACCAATCTAGTTGCCTTAAATTGGGCTCAACTAGGTCGGGGTAACCCGCATTTGCATTCATCTTTTACAAATTTGATGAATAATGCGAGTAATTGAGATTTTTGTTTACTAATCCATAGGCATTGGCATATTTGAAGCGTGTGCCATGTCAATTTAACAACAAAAAACTGCCCAAAAAATCGCCGTATACATTAGCACGCTTTTTAGGCAGTTTCTTATAATGGGTTAAGCTTAAGCTCTATCGAGCTCAGCAGTAAAGTGTCTCATTATTGGGGCTTCCCAAGTAATTTTTAGGCCTTTTGTTATGCTATCGCGCCTATCAAATACATTTTTCAGAGCAACCGCAATTACGTCCATGTGGTTATTGGTGTAGGTACGGCGTGAAATAGCCAAACGAAGAAGCTCTAATTTTGGGTACCTGTTCTCGCGGGTAACCGGGTCGCGGTCTGCAAGTAGCGCACCAATTTCAACACCCCTAATCCCAGCCTCTAGGTAAAGCTCCACGGCAAGGGTTTGCGCACGGAATTCCTCCTTGGGTACGTTGGGTAGCACCTTGTTGGCATCAACAAAAATGGCGTGCCCGCCAGCAGGCGACTGGAATGGGATTCCAAATTCAGTGAGCTTTTTTCCTAGGTACTCAACCTGTTTAATGCGTGTTTCAAGGTATTCAAACTCGGTTCCTTCGTCCAGGCCAACTGCCAAAGCATTCATATCGCGACCCGCCATGCCACCGTAGGTTACGTATCCTTCGAACATGATGTTAAAGGTAGCGCATTCCCTCTTCAGCTCTTCCGACCTCATTCCAATAAAACCACCAATATTTACAATAGCATCCTTCTTGCTACTCATGGTCATCATATCGGCGTACGAGAACATCTCCTTAACAATCTCCTTAATGGTTTTATTCTCGTATCCCTTTTCGCGGGTCTTAATAAAGTAAGCGTTCTCGGCAAAGCGTGCTGAGTCGTAAAGCACGGGCTTACTGTATTTTTTAGCAATCTTTTTTACATCGCGCAGGCACTCCATCGAAACGGGTTGACCACCCGCCGTGTTGTTGGTAACGGTTACAATAATAAATGGCACCTTGTTGGCATGCTCAGCCATGTATTTTTCTAGCTTCTCGGTATCAACATTACCCTTAAATGGGTGATATGCCTGGGTATCGCTGGCAATATCAATGGTTAGGTCAACGGGAAGCGCCTTGCGGAACTCGATATGACCCTTGGTGGTGTCGAAATGAGAGTTTCCGGGGATGTGGTTGCCCTCTTTTACAAGCACAGAGAAAAGCACGTTCTCAGCAGCACGCCCCTGGTGTGTTGGCATAAAATGCTCAAAACCAAGGATATCCTGAATGGCTTTTTCTAGCTTGTAGTACGATGATGATCCGGCGTAGCTCTCGTCGCCAAGCATCATGGCGCTCCACTGGCGGTCGCTCATGGCGCCTGTTCCCGAGTCGGTAATAAGGTCGATAAAAACCTGATCGCTTTTCAGGCTAAAAAGGTTGTAATTGGCTTTTTTTATCCACTCTTCGCGCTCTTTGCGGGTGCTTTTGCGGATATTTTCAACCATCTTAATTCTATACGATTCTGCAAATGGTAATTCCATAGCAATACTATTTTAAAAGGTTAGTGAAATGTTTATTGAAAAATGAAAAGAATGTTGCTAAGCTAGTGGGGCTAGCTCGCTAATAGTGAAAAGTATCGCGTTTTTTAATATTGCGATATACGTACAAGGCAAGTATTGATATTACTTTATTTTTCTTCATTTTCTACCGAGTAATATGCCGCAAATATAAGCAAAAATTTTCATTAAAATAAAAGAAACATCCTCCCTTTTGCTAAAGGCGATTGTAGCTTAAATACTTGTGCATAGGCGCAAGGTAGCGGTGGCACAGGGTTTTGCTACTTGTGCTTGTTGCTTACAAAAGCGGCTTGTAATTAGCTGGGTTCAGCTTTAGTATGCAGCAAAAAAAACTCCCACCTAAGCGGGAGTATAGGATTTCCATCCTTCGGCATATAGCCTTATTGTGATAAGATGTAATACACAAATATAGACAAAAATTTTAAACATTTGAAAAATCAGCAATAATTTTTTAAGTTTATGGGTGTAAATCGCTTAAACTTAAAATATTTAGCCATGGGAAAAATACTAGGATTAGATTTAGGAACCAATAGCATAGGGTGGGCTATTGTTGATACTGAGGATAATAAAATTGAAAATTGTGGTGTTCGAATATTCCCTGAAGGAGTTGTTAAAGAAACAATTGGAACAGGGGATAGGGAGCAAACTAAAAATGCTACTCGAAGAGAAAAAAGGCAGTCCAGAAGACAGTATTTTAGGAAAAGATTGCGTAAAGCAAAGCTGTTAAAGATTCTCATTGAGCAGAAAATGTGCCCTTTAACTTACGAAGAGGTTAAGAAATGGGAGAGGACGGAAATTTTCCCATCTAGTAATGATTTTACAGAATGGCTAAAGTTAAATCCTTACGAGTTAAGAGCCAAAGCTCTGAAAGAGGACGTTAGTTTAATGGAGCTGGGTAGAATATTTTACCATTTCATTCAGCGTAGGGGTTTTTTAAGTAGCCGGAAAAATAAGGAGGAAGGTAAAATTTTTGAGGGGAAAGAGAATATGGTTGGGATAGATGACACAAAACAACAAATAAAGGGAACTACACTAGGCAATTACTTACATTCAATTTTACCTGAGCAGAATACTACTTACTATCCCATAAAGGATGCCAATGGTAATGAGATGAGGGCAAGAGCTCGCTATACATTAAGAGAAATGTATGTTGGCGAATTTGAAATGATATGGGCGAACCAAGCCGAAAGGTTAGGTTTAGATTTATTACGTGTAGAGAATAAGCGAGTTAGATTTTTAAAAGGAGACTTAGATAATATCAGAAATGCTAAAAGAATAAATTACCTAACCCAGAAGTATGGAAAAAATAATGTGGTAATTGAAAAGATAAATAGGGAAGATGCTGATTTGTATCGTGTGGTTACCAAAGAGTTAGTACCCCTAAAAGAGGCTATAGCAGGTGATATTGTGATAGATGATGACAACCAGATAAATTTCAAATCCAACGAGAGCATTCTATTTTGGCAACGACCACTTAGGTCTCAAAAAAGCCTTTTGTCAAAATGTACCTTCGAAGGGAAAAAGTTTTTTGATAAAAAAACAGGCAAATGGATTGAAGTTGGTCCAACCCCCGTTCCTGTTTCTCATCCCGATTTCGAGTTGTTTAGAGCATACCAATTTGTTAACACCATTGAGTACGGAACAAAACAAAAACTAACAGATGAGCAACGGGAGCAAGTGGTTGCTTATATGAAGACGATGAAGGATTCTTTTAATTTTTCAAAAATTAGAGAGATACTTAGTTTAACCTACGAACAGTTTAATTACCAGGATGATGCAAAGGTTGTAGGCTGTCCAACAATAGCTCAGATCTCAAAATTATTTAAGGCCGATGTGTGGCATAGTAATTACGTTGATATCTGGCATAGCTTCTTATTCTATGAAGATAGCGACAAGCTATTATCACATTTAATCCAAAAGTATGGATTGAAAGAGGTAGACTATGAAAAAATAGCTGGTAAAACAAATGAAGAAACAGGAAAAAGAACACCAGGAATAAGACTTAAAGAGGACTATGCAAGTGTTTCGTTAAAAGCAATACGTAATATACTGCCATTTCTTAAAAAAGGCAGGGTATACAGCGATGCAGTAATACTTGGAGGAGTACGCAATGCATTTGGCGTAATTGATTGTGGTAATGGTAAAATGTGCTCAAGGTACGAGGAGTACTTTAAAGAGTATCACGAGGAAATCGAAAGAAATATTATTCATATTGTTAGGGACAAAACCAATAAAGAGGGCGATGCCATAGATAAAATAAAATTGTACCTCTCCAACCCAGACAATAATTTGGGGTTTTCTGAGAACGATAAGGCATTCAGAAAGCTTTACCATCATAGCCAAGAGATTGAAAAAAAGAAAATTGTTAACCAGATTAGCCCAGTTGAGAATTTAAGAAACCCAATTGTTCAGCAGGGTGTAAACGAAACCAGACGATTGGTTAATAGGCTTATAAAAACATATGGTAAGTTCGATCAAATAAAGGTAGAGCTAGCCAGAGATTTAAAGCATGGAAAAAAAGTACGGCAAGAGGTAGGCAGAAAAATCAGCGATAATCTAAAATCCAACCAAGCTGCTAGGCAGGTTTTAACGGAATATGGTCTTGCCCACTCCAGAGATAATATTCAAAAATATCTGTTGTGGATGGAGTTACAATCGAAAAACGGGAAACCTTTATGTCCATATACAGGCAAAATAATTAGTGTTGATGATGTTTTAGGTGGCGAAAATAGAATACAAATAGAGCACATAATACCTAAAAGCGTTTCCTTGGATGATAGCTTTGCTAATAAAACCCTTTGCGACTCTACTTTTAATCGTGAGAAAGGCGAGCTAACACCCCGGCAGTTTTATGTAAAGAATAGCGACTCAAAGTTGTGGGGAACTAATTCGTGGGAAGAGGTTGAGCAGCGCGCCTTTAAACTGTTGCCCTATGCAAAGGCAAAACGTTTTACCACCAAAAAAGAGGACTGGGATTCGGGTGAATTTATAGAGCGACAGCTGAACGATACACGATATATAAGCAAAAAAACGGCCGAAATACTTTCCGAGGTTTGCGATAGCGTAAGGGTCATGCCCGGTAGTTTAACCTCGGAATTGCGCCATCTATGGGGCCTTAATAATATATTAGAGCCAGTGCGAAATTTAGGAAAAAAAGAGTACGATGTTGATGAGAATAGAAGTATTCCATACTATGCCGTTGCAAATGAGAGTAATGAGATTGAAGCGTTGTACAAAAAGTTTAACGATAAGCCTATAACCAACGACGACGAAACAACGGTTGCCGGCTTTATTAGTAAGGAGGGTGTTTTTGCCTCCAAGTATCTTAAACTAAAGGTTGATAATTTAGATTTGCCCAATGGTAAGTATTGGGCTGTGATGAAGCTATCGAAGAATCCTGTTTTTACAAAAATATTTATCGAAAAACCCGAAACCGAGGAAACCGAGCTGGTTCTAAGGGGTAAAATAGATAAGAACAGGTTTTTAAACGATACAATAAAAAAGAGGTTACCAGTAAATTTAGATAATGGGTCGTATTGGGCAAAATTTAATGTGCTTAATATAAATTTCGAGGAGCCCGAAAAGGGCAAGCAACCCCAAAATAAAAAGGGTATCGTTCTTTTTGGCGAGGTAAAATCAGGGGTTTTTAAATCGTATATATACGAGTGTAAAACCAATATGGTTGATGGTAAGTATTGGGCGCTTATTGATTTAGATATTGAGAAAGTTGAATACTTTAGCGCAATTGGGCAGCCGGTAGAGCCATCGGGGCAGCAAATTAGTATCGAGGGAACAATTGACCAGGATGGTGTATTTGTTTCTGAACTCGACCCCGATTTCTCAATACAGACCAATAAAACAGAGGGTAAGTATTGGGCACTATTCGATATACAGGGTGAGCCCAACGAGTTTACTATAGTAGAAAACCCTGCACCAGAGCTAGAGCAAGGGCAGCAGCTAATCGAGGGGTCCGTTTGGGTTGATAAACTTACCGGTGAAATAAAATTCGACCCCAAAAAGAACCGAGAAGACCACAGGCACCATGCCATTGATGCCATTGCCATTGCGCTTACCGAGCAGCCGTACTTACAACAGCTAAGCAAATATAATGCAGATAGAGAGGATAGAAAGAGGGGCATTGAGTCACAAAAGCCACAATTTGATGAACCTTGGAGTAATTTTTATCATGATGCTAAAGAAGCAGTATCCAAAATATTAATATCCCATAAGCAGAACACAAAAAGTGTTACCAATATATCTAAAACTATTCTCAAAAATGGTGAAACCATAAGGTCTAAGGGGCAGGCAGTTAGGGGTCAGTTGCATTTAGATACGGTTTATGGTAAAAGGAAAGCCCCTAATAATGATAAGTATTATTATCATATAAGAAAACCATTATCAACATTAACCGAAGCTATGATTCCTAAAATAGTAGACCCCAATATTAGGCGTATTGTATGTGATAGGTTACTTCAATTAGGATTGGAAATTGACTCTAAAAAAGAACAACCTATTACTAACACAAAAGAGAAAAAAAACATATTCACAAAAGCATTTTCAGAACCCTTATTTTTGAATAATAGTAACGGTGCACCTGTTCCCATAAAAAAAGTTAGAATTAAGTATTCTTTTGGTGGTGCCCAATCATTAAAGTCAAAATTAAATATAAATCAGCATGTTGACCTACAGAATAACCACCATGTACTTATTTATAAGGATGAGGAGGGGAATCTTAATGAACAGGTTGTTAGCCTGTGGGAGGTGGTTGAAAGAAGAAAACAGGGGCAAAATGTATTTCAGCTGCCACCCGTTGAGCGTGGTAAACCAGCACCTGTAGAGATTGTTGAAACCCTGCAAATAAACGATATGTTTATTTTAGGCTTAACAGACGAGGAATTTGGAGACAATTTAAATAATTTAACCTTTTTAAGCAAGCATTTATATAGGGTACAAAAACTATCTAGTTCATTTTATACTTTTAGATACCATTTAGCCTCTACAGTAAATAATAATGAAGAAGAATTTAGAATTCAAAGTTTTGGTGCATGGAGTCGGGCAAATCCTATAAAAGTCAAGGTTAATATGCTAGGGCAAATTAAAGAATAGAATAAAATGCTAAAACGCACGCTATACTTCACCAAGCCCAGCTACCTATCGGTAAAAAACAAGCAGCTGGTTATTGATGTAAAGGAACAGGAGCAGGTTGCAACCGTTCCCATAGAGGATATTGGCTTTATGGTAATTGAGAGCATGCAGATTACGCTTAGCATGCCCCTAATTAGCGAGCTAATGGATAGCAACGTGGCGGTTATATTCTGCAATGCAAAGCATCACCCGCAATCTATGCTCCTAAATATGGAGGGCAACCACCAGCAAACCGAGGTGCAAAGGCAGCAGGTTGCGGCATCGGAGCCGCTAAAAAAGAACCTGTGGAAGCAGACCGTTGTGGCTAAAATCGAGAACCAGGCCCAGCTGCTGCAGAAGCTGGGCATCGACCCCGCCCCTCTGCCATACCTAGCCAAGCAGGTAAAGAGTGGCGATACCGATAATCGCGAGGGCATGGCGGCGCGGGTATACTGGAAAAAGCTATTTGGCGAGCGCTTTACCCGCGAGCGTTACGGCCATTGGCCCAACGCGCCCCTAAACTACGGCTACACCGTGCTGCGCGCTGCGGTAGCCCGCGCCCTCACGGGCTCGGGGTTGCTACCATCCTTCGGTATTTTTCATAGCAACCGGTACAATGCGTTCTGCTTGGCCGACGATATTATGGAGCCGTATCGGCCCTTTGTGGACCAGTGCGTTTACAATATTTGGCAAAGCTATCCCCATTTGCAAACCGTTGAAAAGGAGCTAAAGGCAGAGCTGCTCACGGTGCTATCGTCCGATGTGGGCATGAAAAAGCAAACCCGCCCGCTAATGGTTGCCATTACGCATACCACGGCATCGCTGGTGGCATGTTTTAGCGGGGGTAAAAAACAGGTCGAGTACCCGCTTATTGTTTAGGTCATGCAGCATAACCGTTTAAATGCGTACCATATTATGTGGCTTTTTGTTTTTTTCGATTTACCCACCGGCACCAAAAAGGAGCGCAAGGATGCTGCCCGGTTTCGGAAAGAGCTAATGAAGGATGGATTTACCATGATGCAGTACTCGGTTTACGTTAGGCACTGCGCCAGCCGCGAGAGTAGCGATGTGCATATAAAGCGGGTAAGGTTACGCGTACCCCCAAAGGGTAAGGTAAGTATTTTGCGCATAACCGATAAGCAGTATGGCGATATTGTAAACTTTTGGGGTGTTAAGGAGAAACCCCTACCCGAGGGGCCACGGCAGCTCGAAATTTTTTAGCAAGCAAGCCCGTTCTTTGAAATGTTGAAAATTTTTACTCTATTTGTGTGTTAGAATTGAAATTTTGCGCATTAAAATCACTTCCTGTGGACTAAAGGTATTAAAAAAACAAGATGTTTTAGCGTAATACCTGCGCCAGGTAAGGCTTTTAAAAACCCTGGTTGTGGTTTGATGTAATTTCAACGTCTTATAAAACCGAAGGCTTTACACTTGCGGAGGCTGGTAGTTGTGGTTTGATGTAATTTCAACGTCTTATAAAACCTGCTTTTAAAATGGTAGTTAAAGAACTTGTTGTGGTTTGATGTAATTTCAACGTCTTATAAAACTGAGCAGGTTCCTTATGTCGTCGTGCAGGGGTTGTGGTTTGATGTAATTTCAACGTCTTATAAAACCTATCAACAAGCTTAGCGTGGTAATTGCTGTTGTGGTTTGATGTAATTTCAACGTCTTATAAAACCACGGGCGGCCACGCCGTCCCAGCAGTACTGTTGTGGTTTGATGTAATTTCAACGTCTTATAAAACTCCATTCATCCATAATAGGTTGAGAGATTAGTTGTGGTTTGATGTAATTTCAACGTCTTATAAAACGGAGTTTTAATATTGGTGCTAACGATACTCGTTGTGGTTTGATGTAATTTCAACGTCTTATAAAACTAGGTGGTAGAGAACGTGAATTAGTTGCAGTTGTGGTTTGATGTAATTTCAACGTCTTATAAAACATGAATATTGTGTACAAGCTCGACGGGGTGTTGTGGTTTGATGTAATTTCAACGTCTTATAAAACAAGGGGGGGCAGAAGGTGGATGACACCTTTGTTGTGGTTTGATGTAATTTCAACGTCTTATAAAACTGGTTAGCTGGGATTGTAGTTGTTGACCGGTTGTGGTTTGATGTAATTTCAACGTCTTATAAAACCATAAAGGTGTTGTTACCCGCTAGTTATGCGTTGTGGTTTGATGTAATTTCAACGTCTTATAAAACACGAAAATTTGAGGAACATGGTATTGTGTTGTTGTGGTTTGATGTAATTTCAACGTCTTATAAAACGGTGTGCTTGTTAACTTTTGGGTTTTACGAGTTGTGGTTTGATGTAATTTCAACGTCTTATAAAACTTTGGTTTATTGCCTCGAAAATGGTACAGAGTTGTGGTTTGATGTAATTTCAACGTCTTATAAAACTCGCAGGTAGCCGCATTTAAGTGGCTCGCGTTGTGGTTTGATGTAATTTCAACGTCTTATAAAACGCTCCCTTATCGGCTTGGGTGTTTTTCCGTGTTGTGGTTTGATGTAATTTCAACGTCTTATAAAACATATTGAGAAACTTATTAGATGGCGCAGAGTTGTGGTTTGATGTAATTTCAACGTCTTATAAAACATTATAAGAAAGTTTTTAAGTACACGGCTGTTGTGGTTTGATGTAATTTCAACGTCTTATAAAACGAGCTAGGTTTGGGAATGGAGGAATTTTTGTTGTGGTTTGATGTAATTTCAACGTCTTATAAAACGCGGATACGGTAATATTAAGCCGAAGGATGGTTGTGGTTTGATGTAATTTCAACGTCTTATAAAACTTTCTTTAAAAAAAGAGTTGTTTGCTGCATGTTGTGGTTTGATGTAATTTCAACGTCTTATAAAACTTGAAGGATTCTACGCTGGATGGATTGGCTGTTGTGGTTTGATGTAATTTCAACGTCTTATAAAACAGGCTTTTTTTCAAAAACCCTTGTGAAATAGTTGTGGTTTGATGTAATTTCAACGTCTTATAAAACCGAGCTAGGTTTGGGAATGGAGGAATTTTTGTTGTGGTTTGATGTAATTTCAACGTCTTATAAAACTTTTCTTTTTTTGTCAAGCCTTCATAGGCAGTTGTGGTTTGATGTAATTTCAACGTCTTATAAAACAGGTACATCTTCTCCTGTATCACAAAGTATGTTGTGGTTTGATGTAATTTCAACGTCTTATAAAACATCAATCAACTGCGCTCTGTTGCCCATTGGGTTGTGGTTTGATGTAATTTCAACGTCTTATAAAACGCGATTGGCAGAGGGTATAGCAGCAGGTAGGTTGTGGTTTGATGTAATTTCAACGTCTTATAAAACTGATTACCTTGTAATAATCCACACCAACCCGTTGTGGTTTGATGTAATTTCAACGTCTTATAAAACTTAAGGAATGTCTATATACATGGTGCTACTGTTGTGGTTTGATGTAATTTCAACGTCTTATAAAACAATTTATGAGCGCAGGCAAATGGAGCGGAGGTTGTGGTTTGATGTAATTTCAACGTCTTATAAAACCCAGTTTACCTCAATAATTTAAAAATCGCAGTTGTGGTTTGATGTAATTTCAACGTCTTATAAAACCTACCCTGTTTTTTTTATTTATGTTTTATAGTTGTGGTTTGATGTAATTTCAACGTCTTATAAAACCAACGTTTTATCGTTGAAAGACAGTTTTAAGTTGTGGTTTGATGTAATTTCAACGTCTTATAAAACAAGATAAGTTATATTTACCCAGAAGATGTAGTTGTGGTTTGATGTAATTTCAACGTCTTATAAAACAATGATGATGAGATTCTGAATGACCCAACAGTTGTGGTTTGATGTAATTTCAACGTCTTATAAAACTGATGAAGCGAGAAAATCAAATTATTACAAGTTGTGGTTTGATGTAATTTCAACGTCTTATAAAACACGCTCGCTTTATAGAGGCTGGCTCTCGTTGTTGTGGTTTGATGTAATTTCAACGTCTTATAAAACCCGACATCTTCGTCTGATTTGAACTTGTAGTTGTGGTTTGATGTAATTTCAACGTCTTATAAAACTCTATCATAGCTCTTCAATTCTAATGGTTAGTTGTGGTTTGATGTAATTTCAACGTCTTATAAAACATATGCTGTTTGAAGGACAGCCATTGGGCTGTTGTGGTTTGATGTAATTTCAACGTCTTATAAAACACTTGGCAATTTTACCCCTGGAATGTTCCTGTTGTGGTTTGATGTAATTTCAACGTCTTATAAAACAATAAAGTTTAACTATTTAATAAGTGATTTGTTGTGGTTTGATGTAATTTCAACGTCTTATAAAACGCAGGTAATGCGAAGTCAATTGATTATCTAGTTGTGGTTTGATGTAATTTCAACGTCTTATAAAACGACTGACAGGGGTAAGCGTGAGGTTAACGCGTTGTGGTTTGATGTAATTTCAACGTCTTATAAAACTAGTTCTTTCGTGCCTTCATCTAAATTAGTTGTGGTTTGATGTAATTTCAACGTCTTATAAAACGTTAGCGACTTTTTCCACGCCAAAAATCTGTTGTGGTTTGATGTAATTTCAACGTCTTATAAAACAAGTAGATTACCTTTGCAATTACGCCGACTGTTGTGGTTTGATGTAATTTCAACGTCTTATAAAACTTCGGTCAGTTGCTTAATCGACTTAACCGCGTTGTGGTTTGATGTAATTTCAACGTCTTATAAAACTAAGAAATCGCTTTTGTCGACATCAGTTGGTTGTGGTTTGATGTAATTTCAACGTCTTATAAAACTGCCTGATTTACGATAACTGCTGGGAAGTAGTTGTGGTTTGATGTAATTTCAACGTCTTATAAAACCATTAAATCCTTATGTTGTTCAAGATGTTTGTTGTGGTTTGATGTAATTTCAACGTCTTATAAAACTTAATACCGTTTCTAGTCTCTTCATACTCGTTGTGGTTTGATGTAATTTCAACGTCTTATAAAACCAGTCCAGATATAAGGTTCTGTATGGGGGTGTTGTGGTTTGATGTAATTTCAACGTCTTATAAAACCGCCCACGTCGCCAATACTACGTCAATGGTGTTGTGGTTTGATGTAATTTCAACGTCTTATAAAACTGGTTAACTCCTTAGTATGTTCAGCGTAATGTTGTGGTTTGATGTAATTTCAACGTCTTATAAAACCCGTGGTCATTACCACCGCCGATAACGCCTGTTGTGGTTTGATGTAATTTCAACGTCTTATAAAACTTTTTACACGTCGTTTTACAAACTATGCAAGTTGTGGTTTGATGTAATTTCAACGTCTTATAAAACAAAGATAAACTAAAGGGGTGTAAATCATAGTTGTGGTTTGATGTAATTTCAACGTCTTATAAAACTCAATTTTTCTGCGGTTATTTACCTTAGTTGTTGTGGTTTGATGTAATTTCAACGTCTTATAAAACGACATGATACTAATAGGCGGACAAGCACTAGTTGTGGTTTGATGTAATTTCAACGTCTTATAAAACTTCTGTCAGTTGCTTAATCGACTTAACCGCGTTGTGGTTTGATGTAATTTCAACGTCTTATAAAACAATGCTGAATTTATGTTTTATGGGTTGGCTGTTGTGGTTTGATGTAATTTCAACGTCTTATAAAACTTGAAAAGCGTTGGGCTGGTCGTTTGCGCAGTTGTGGTTTGATGTAATTTCAACGTCTTATAAAACTTCGGTCAGTTGCTTAATCGACTTAACCGCGTTGTGGTTTGATGTAATTTCAACGTCTTATAAAACTCTACTTTAATTTTTAATGATACACTAGACGTTGTGGTTTGATGTAATTTCAACGTCTTATAAAACATGATGGAACTTTCCGTGAAGTGTAGTAATGTTGTGGTTTGATGTAATTTCAACGTCTTATAAAACTTTCTATAAGTCCAAACTAAAGGATTATCGTTGTGGTTTGATGTAATTTCAACGTCTTATAAAACCCTCCCTATATTTGTGGCTACCCTACCAGAGTTGTGGTTTGATGTAATTTCAACGTCTTATAAAACTAGCCTTGAATACTTTAAAAAACGATGCAAGTTGTGGTTTGATGTAATTTCAACGTCTTATAAAACTGAGATGTCTGGTGCATTAAGTGTGCAAGAGTTGTGGTTTGATGTAATTTCAACGTCTTATAAAACTGCATTCAGATAATAAAAAACAAAAAAGTAGTTGTGGTTTGATGTAATTTCAACGTCTTATAAAACTTCGGTCAGTTGCTTAATCGACTTAACCGCGTTGTGGTTTGATGTAATTTCAACGTCTTATAAAACGCTACCGAAATAAGCCGCTAGCTCCTTTTCGTTGTGGTTTGATGTAATTTCAACGTCTTATAAAACTAAATCCGCTTTATTGGCACACAGAGCGGGGTTGTGGTTTGATGTAATTTCAACGTCTTATAAAACTACCCTTTGCTTAAATCTTCGTCATCAATTGTTGTGGTTTGATGTAATTTCAACGTCTTATAAAACCTCAACTCCGCCGAATCATTACGAATGGAGGTTGTGGTTTGATGTAATTTCAACGTCTTATAAAACTTTCATAGCGAACGGAGAACACGTCCGCCCGTTGTGGTTTGATGTAATTTCAACGTCTTATAAAACATACAATGAACTTTGAACGAGCTACTACGCGTTGTGGTTTGATGTAATTTCAACGTCTTATAAAACTGTATTTTGTCGGCGTATTTGACACCTATTGTTGTGGTTTGATGTAATTTCAACGTCTTATAAAACTAATACTAACAACACTAAAAACTAAAGACAGTTGTGGTTTGATGTAATTTCAACGTCTTATAAAACGAAAAATCGTGAGTTAGGTGATGAAATGTTGTTGTGGTTTGATGTAATTTCAACGTCTTATAAAACTAGGTCATAAAAATATAAAAAATACGAAGGTTGTGGTTTGATGTAATTTCAACGTCTTATAAAACACCGTTTCTAAAATGGCTTAGGTCTGATTAGTTGTGGTTTGATGTAATTTCAACGTCTTATAAAACAGTCTTTGATGAGTTGGGTGTAGACAAGTGGTTGTGGTTTGATGTAATTTCAACGTCTTATAAAACGTATCTTTTTTGCATTTTTGGCAAAATTCTGTTGTGGTTTGATGTAATTTCAACGTCTTATAAAACTCTGTATGGTCTACGTATCTCTGAAGTTCTGTTGTGGTTTGATGTAATTTCAACGTCTTATAAAACAATCCCAAAAACGCCTATTTCAAAAGGTCTGTTGTGGTTTGATGTAATTTCAACGTCTTATAAAACTTCGTTTGTCCTCAAAGTCGCCCCAGCGAGGTTGTGGTTTGATGTAATTTCAACGTCTTATAAAACTAAAAGTAAGTTCGCTCGTGCGCTCATCGTGTTGTGGTTTGATGTAATTTCAACGTCTTATAAAACGTTAAATCAGTCTTATTTTGACAAACAGGAGTTGTGGTTTGATGTAATTTCAACGTCTTATAAAACTTTATCTTTATAGAAGAATTTTTCTTATCTGTTGTGGTTTGATGTAATTTCAACGTCTTATAAAACGGGGGGCTTTTAAT
>Ga0265295_1000627_pt1 | contig 69250 bp, 70 predicted proteins | sample Munlansysbiofilm_FD_192503 | JGI IMG/M metagenome (GOLD analysis project Ga0265295, IMG submission 192503) | Leachate microbial communities from a municipal landfill in Southern Ontario, Canada - Methane capture system biofilm | ecosystem: Engineered > Solid waste > Landfill > Unclassified ...
GAGCGTCTGGCCCCTGGCCCTGGTGCGGTTCCTGCACGGCGCGGGCTTCGTGGTCCTGGTCTCCTCGGTGACGGTGCTCCTGGCCCACGTCCTGCCTCGGGAGCGCAGCGGCCAGGGTTTCGGGGTCTACACCGTGGCCACGCTCCTGCCCTTCGCCCTGGTGCCTCCGCTGGTGGAGGCGCTTTTGCGCGTCCTGGGCGACGAGGCCCTGGTCTACGCCTGGGCCGCGATCCTCTGCCTGCCCTCGGCCCTGTTCCTTCTGCCCCTGGGACGACGGCTGGCCCGGCAGGCCCCGGCCGCGCCGCCCGCGGCGACGGGCTCCAAGACCCTGGCCGGATTGCGTCTGCCCGGCGTGCCTCGGCTCCTGACCGCCGCGCTCTTCCTCTTCCTGGCCACCACGCCGGTGACTTTCTTCATCAAACGACTGGCCCTGGACGCGGGCCTGGACGATCCCGGCCTGTTCTTCAGCGTGTCCATGGCCGCGACCATCGCCGCGCGTCTGTTCTTCGGCCGACTCTTCGACCGCCTGCCCAAGGGCCCGGTGACGGCCCTGGCCCTGGCCGGGCTGGCCCTCTGCCTCTGGTCCCTGGGCCTGGCCCGGGGCGGGGCCTCCCTGCTGGCCCTGGCCGCGCTCTACGGCCTCTGCCTGGGCGTGGCCATGCCCATGCTGAACGCCTCGCTCTTCCTGGCCACGCCGCCGGACCTGCGCGGGGTGGTCCTGAACCTCTTCCTCTTCGCCATGGACGCGGGCACGGCCCTCGGTCCGCTGCTGGGCGGCCTGCTCCTGGCCCGGGGAGTGTCCCTGGAAGGAGTCTATCAGGTCTGCGGCCTGACGGCGGCCATGGGCCTGTGCTGGGTTCTGGCCGCGCGGACCAGGGAATCGGCGGGCTAGAGGTCGGCCAGACGCAGGAGCAGGTTCCCGGCCACCTGACGGCGGTACCCGGCCGAGGCGCGGGCGTCGTCGATGGGCCGCACGGCGACGCGCACGGCCTTGGCGGCGCGCTCCAGGGCCGAGAGCGTCAGGCGGCCGCCGCGCAGCAGTTCCTCGGCCTCGGGGCAGCGCAGTACGGTCGGCGCGGCCGAACCCACCGCCAGCCTGGCCTCGGCCACCACGCCCTTCTCCAGCCGGGCCAGAACGGCCAGACTGACCACCGCGATGGCCAGGGCCGCGCGGCGGCCCACCTTCTCGAAATGCTGCACCTGAAAATCGGCGGCCAGGGGAACCCGGACCGCGCCGACGATCTCGCCCGGGGCCAGGGCCGTGCGACCGGGGCCGAGCAGGAATCCGGACAGCGGCAGAAGGCGCGTTCCCCCGGCGGAAAGCAGCTCCACCCGGGCCTCCAGCACGGCCAGGGCTGGCAGGCTGTCCCCGGCTGGCGAGGCGGTGCAGAGGTTGCCGCCCAGGGTGCCCATGTTGCGGATGGCCGGGCCGCCCACCTCGGACACGGCCCGGGCCAGGACCGGGGCGTGGCGCAGCACCAGGGGGTGCCCGGCGATCATGGCGTGGGTGGCCAGGGCCCCGATGCGCAGGCTGCGGCCCTGGCGGCGAATGGTCCGCAGTTCCGCCAGCCGTTCCAGCCCGACGAGGGCCTCGGGCCGTTGCCGCCGCGCCCGCAGGCGCACGAGCAGGTCCGTGCCCCCGGCCAGAAGCGGGGCCCCGGGGCTGGCCGCCAGGGCCTCCCAGAGCTCGGGCAGGGTCGCGGGCAGGAGCACCCGGGTCATTTCTTCCTCCGTCCGCCGCGCCGCTCCCTGGCGGCGGCCTGGACCGCGTCCACGATCTTCACGTAGCCCGTGCAGCGGCAGAGGTTGCCGGACAGTCCCCGGCGCACCTCCTCGCGGTCCGGGTCCTGGTTTTCGCGCAGCAAAGACTCGGCGGCCAGGACCATGCCCGGGGTGCAGAACCCGCACTGCACGGCCCCGTGCTCGGCGAAGGCCGCCTGGAGCGGATGCGGCGCGGCCTGGTCGCCCAGGCCCTCGCAGGTGACCACCTCGCGGCCTTCCAGCTGGGCCGCCAGGAGCAGGCAGGACAGCTTCAGTTCACCGTCCAGGAGCACGGAGCAGGCCCCGCACTCGCCCGTGCCGCAGCCCTCCTTGACCGAGAGCGCGCCCAGGTCCTCGCGCAGCAGATCCACGGCCCGGCGGCCGGGGTCGGTGTCCAGGGCCACGGGGCGGCCGTTGAGCGTGAAGCGGATGGTCATGGTTTCTTCTTCCTCGTCCGGCGCAGGGCGGCCAGCACGCGCTCCGGGGTGAGCGGGGCCGCGTCCAGGCGGATTCCGGCGGCCTGCTCCACGGCCGAGGCCACGGCGGGCAGGGGCGCGTCCATGGCCACCTCGCCCACGCCCTTGAGCCCTCCGGGGCCGCTCGATTCATGGGACGGCACGGCCAGGGAGCCGATCTCCGGCAGGTCCAGGGCCGTGGGCACGAGATAGGTGGAGAAGTCCGGGGTGAGCAGACGGCCGTCGCGGGAGGCGCAGTCCTCCATGAGGGCCAGGCCCAGGCCCTGGGCCGCGCCGCCCTGGATCTGCTGCTCGAAACCCTGGGGCAGGACCACCCCGCCGCCGTCCGTGGCCGCGAAATAGTCCGCCACGCGCACCCGGCCGGTGAGCTCGTCCAACTCCACCCGGGCCAGGTGGGCCGAATAGGCGAAGAGCAGGTGCGGGAAACCCAGCACGAAGCCCCGGCTCGAACCGGAGACTTCGCGGGCCACGGGCATGACGAACTCGGCCACGCAGACCCGGTCGTCCCGGGGCAGAAAGCGGGCCATGAGGGCCAGGGGCACGGACTTGCCCGCGCCGGGCCAAACCACCCGTCCGGACTCCAGAACCAGGCTCGCGGGGTCGTCGCAGAGCAGGAACTGGGCCGCGCGGGTCCGCAGCTTGTCGGTCATGGCGGCGCAAGCCTTGAGCACGGCGTTGCCGAACGTATAGGTGGTCCGCCCGGCCGAAGACGAGCCCGAGGGGTGGCAGCGTTCCGTGTCCGGGAGCACCATGTCCAGCTCCCCGGGGGGCTGGTTCAGGGCCTGGGCCGCCAGGACCGCGTGGCCGCCGACGTTGCCCTGCCCCATGTCGCTCACCGCGCAGTAGACCCGAAAACGGCCCTCCTCGGTGAGCTCCACCTTGGCGGCGGCCATGTCCGGCAGGCCGCCGCCATAGCCCATGGCGTTGTGCGCCAGGGCCACGGCCACGCCCCGCCGCGTCCGGGCCGGAGCCTGGGCCGCCCACTCCCGGCGGGTGGTCCAGAAGGGATGCCCGCGCAGGGCGGTCAGGCAGGCCCGGGCCTCGGTGGAGCCGGTGAGGCGCACGCCGCAGGCGTTCTCCTCGCCGGGGCCCAGGACGTTCTTCAGCCGCAGCTCCAGGGGGTCCAGGCCCAACTTGGCGGCCAGGCGGTCCATCATGCGCTCGGCGCAGAAGGTGGCCTGGGCCACGCCGAAGCCGCGCATGGCCCCGGACACGGGATTGTTCGTGTAGACGCAGAAGCCGCGCACGAGCACGTGCGGCACGCGGTAGGGTCCGGCCATGTGCTCCATGCCCAGTTCCAGGACCTCGCCGCCCAGGTGGGCGTAGGCCCCGGTGTCCAGGACCATGCGGCAGCGCAGCGCGCGCAGCGTCCCGTCGCGGTCCGCGCCCAGCTCGCAGCGCAAAATCGAGGGATGGCGCTTGTACCCGGCGGTGAAGCTCTCCTCCCGGCTCCAGGCCATGCGCACCGGCCGGCCGTCGGCGTGAAGCGCGGCCAGGGCCAGGAGGCACTGCACCGTGGCGCCGTCCTTGCCGCCGAAGCCACCGCCCAGGTAGGGCGCGCGAACGCGGACGGACAGCGGGTCCAGGCCCAACGCCTGGGCGACCTCGAAGCGGTCGCGGAACGGGGACTGGGTGGACACGATCAGGTCCAGCGTGCCGTCGGGCAGGCGGCGGGCCACCCCGCACTCGGTCTCCAGGAAGGCCGGGGCCTGCCGGGGCGTCTCGAAGGTTCCGCGCACTACCACCGGGCAGGCGGCCAGGGCCCGGGCCGCGTCGCCCTTGCGGATCTCGGCGGCCATGAGCACGTTGCCGCCCTCGCGGCCCGCATGCACCCGAGGCGCGCCCGGCCGCATGGCCTCGCGCGGATCGAAGACCGCGGGCAGGGGCTCCAGGTCCGCGCGCAGCAGTCCCAGGGCCCGCTCCAGGGCCTCCCTGGACTCGGCCAGGACCAGGGCCACGGGGTCGCCCGCGTGGCGCACCACGTCCCCGCAGAGCACGGGCTGGTCCTTGTGCACGATGCCCTGGAGGTTCGTTCCAGGCACGTCGGCCGCCGTGAGCACCTGGAGCACCCCGGGCAGGGCCAGGGCCTCTGCCGTGTGCACGGCCAGAACCCGAGCGTGGGCCGCGCCGGGGCGGAAGGCCCCGGCCCAAAGGCAGCCCTCCGGATAGTGGTCGGCGGCGAAGCGCTCCGCGCCGCAGGCCTTGGACAGGGCGTCCACGCGCGGGAAACGTCCGCTCACGCGGCTCCCCCGGCGAGGCGGCGGTAGTCCGCGCGGACCATGTCCACCACGGCCCTGGCGCGGTCGTTGAAGAGCTGAAGGCGGTCGAAGTCCGGCGGCGCGGCGAGCTTCTGCATGAGCAGGCCGTCGGAAACGAACCAGGCCGGGCAGAGCCCGCCCAGGAACCAGCCGCGTCCGCGCAGCAGCTCCACGGCCCACGGGCAGCCCGGATCGGCCAGGTTCACATAGACCTGAACCACGGCCGGATTCCCGGCCTCGACGCTATCCAGCCGCTCAGCCAGGTCGGCGCCCGCCAGCGACAGATGGGCGCGCACCACCCCGGCCCCGGCGAAGTGCTCCACCTTCATGGAGCTGGCGCAGTCCTCCGTGGGTTCCTGGGGCTGTCCGGCCGCGCGGTCCAGGTTCAGGCCCTGGTACAGGACGGCCAACTCCCCGGAGTAGCACGGCGGCGTATGCACCAGGGAATGCCGGTCGCGGTTCACCCGGCCGAAAAAGAGACAGCTGGCCCGGCCCACGGCGCCCTCGCCTGCGTAGGCCGCCTCGGGCATGAGCGAACACTCCAGGCCCGTGGGCAGCGCGCCCACGCGCAGGGAGAACTTCTGAGTCACGACGTGGTGGCAGACCGCCTCGCCGAAGACCGCTTTCACGCGGGGGTCCGGGAGCACGTTGCGGATCTTGAAGTCATAGAGCCGGAACACGATGCGGCCCATGCGGTAGGCTCGCAGGATGAGCGTCTGGCCGATCTCGTAGCAGCCAGGGTTGGGCGAGGAGCTGCGGTAGACGCTGGACGCGCCCAGGATGTCCCCGGAAGGCGTCCGGGCCACCACGCAGAGGATGTGGCCCTTGGCCGTCTCCTCGATGAACCGCTCCGGGATGTAGGGCGTGTCCACGGGATAGGCGTCGCCGTAAATCTCATAGTAGAGCCGCCCGACCCCCAGGGCGTCCTCGGGCCGGAAGTGGTCGATGGCGTATTCCTGGTCCGGCTCCACGGGCGGCAAGGCCGCCAGCCGGGCGACGGCTTCCTTCCGGTCCATGCTCACCCCGCCTTGCCGTCGAGGAAGGCCGCGAAATCGTTCAGGGTCCGCAGGCGCATCATCTCCGCGTCGGAGATGGACACCTTGAAGCGGTCTTCCAGCAGGGCGATGAAGGCCGGAAAGTCGATGGAATCCAGGCCCTGGCGCAGCAAAGGAACGTCCGCCAGCCACTCGCCGCCGTTCGCGGGGGCGATTCCAGCGTCCTTCAGGGCCTGTTGCAAGGCCTTGATGTCGACCGACATGCGATCCTCCTTTCGTCAGTTCGTTTTTCCGGCGGCCTCGGCCCGCAGCCGGAAGCGCTGAATCTTGCCGGTGGGAGTCTTGGGCAGATCCCGGCGGAACTCCACTCGCACCGGACACATGTAGCCGGGGAGGAGTTTCGCCGCGTGGGCCCGCAGCTCCCGGACCAGGGCCGGCCCCGGCTCGGTCCCGGCGACCGGCACCACGAAGGCGCACGGCCGGTCCAGGCCCTCCACCTTGCAGGCAGCCACGGCGCACTCGTGCACGGCCGGGTGCCGTCGCAGGGCGTCCTCCACGCGCATGGGAGCCACCCAGTGGGCCCCGGCCTTGATCATGTCGTCGCTGCGGCCCTGGTGCGAATAATAGCCGTCCGCGTCGCGGACATAGACGTCGCCGGTGTGCAGCCAGCCGTCCGGGAGCATGGTCTCCCGGGTCTTGTCCGGCCGGTTCCAGTAGTACGGCGCGATGCCCGGGCCGCGCACGAGCAGGTCTCCGGCCTGGCCCGGAGGGAGATCCCGGCCATCCTGATCCACGATGCGCGCCTCGTAGCCCGGCACGGGCAGACCCGAGGTGCCCGGCCGCGCGCTCCCCGGCCGATTGGAAAGGAACACGTTGCAGGCCTCGGTGGAGCCGATGCCGTCCACAAGGTCCAGCCCGGCGACCCGACGCCACTCCTCGAAGAGCGCCGCCGGCAAGGCCTCGCCCGCCGAGAAGCAGACCTTGAGCGAGGAAAGGTCCATGCCCGGCTCCAGGGCCCGGAGCATGAGGTTGTAGAGCGTGGGCACGCAAAAGAAATGCGTGGGCCGGAAGGAGCCTATGGCCTCGAACAGTTCGTAGGGTCCGGGCTTGTCCGGAAAGAGCAGGGCCGTGGCGCCCACGGAGAGGTTGATGAGCAGGGAGCTTTCCAGGCCGTAGGCGAAATAGAGTTTGCTGGCCGAGAAGATGCGGCTGTTCTCGTCCAACCCGAGGATGGGACGGCCCCAGGTCTCGGCGGGCACGAAGCAGTCGCCCTGGCGGTGGGGGACTCCCTTGGGACGCCCCGTGGAGCCGGAGCTGAAGAGCATGAAGGCCAAGTCGTCGGCGGCCCGGGGCACGGCCTGGAAGCTGTCCGGCAGTCCGGCCAGATCCGGACCGGTGCGGGCGCAGGGGATCAGACGGTCCCCGGCGGCGGAGGCGGCCGGGTGTTCCGGGTCGGCGCAGACAAGCCGCGCGCCGCAGTCCTCCAGGATCGGGACGTACTCCTCGGCGGTCAGGGTCGTGTTCATGGCCGTGGCCACGCCGCCCGCCAGGATCGTGCCCAGGAAGGCCGTGACGAAGGCCGGGGAGTCCTCCAGGGCCAGGGCCACCCGGTCGCCGGGAACGACCCCGCGCGTCGTCAGGAGATGGGCCATGCGCGCCGCATCGCGGGCCAGGCCGCGGTAGGACGGTTCTTTCGCGCCGAAGACATAGGCCGTCTTGTCCGGGCGGACTTCCAGGTTGCGGGCCAGCAGAGCGGCCGCCGCGTTGCCGTCGTGGGTCATGCTTCCCCCTGGGCCTCGGATGTGCTCCGAAGCACTTCGATTTTTTATCAGGAGGGCCGGAGCAAGTCCATGCCGAAGGCGGAACGACGAAACGGATTCGGCCCCGGGGTTCCCGCAAACCCCGGGGCCGAATCTGGAATTGCAGCCCGGAAGGAGGCCGGGCCGGTCAGCAGTCGTGGAAATCCTTGTTGATGTAGAAACAAAGGTCGAACAGGTTGTTCACCATGTCGTCCACGGGATCGTCCTGACGCATGAGCCCGTAGAGCGATTTGTTGATGATCTTCGAGAAAAGCAGCCCGATGAGCTGTTCATCGTACATGGTCCAGTATTTGCTCCCCGAGGGGAACTTCTTGACGAATCCCTGGTAGTACACGGCACCTCTCCCTGGTTCCAGGCTTCCGATCCATGTGAAGCCGCACGCTGTTGCCCATCTTATCGACCGTTCACCAGGGCACTTTATACGGGTGGGCGCAATTTCCGGGACTCCTCGGCCGTATTGCCTTCCCGACCGGACGACCGTATCAGGGGGATGGCGCTCCCGCCCCCCATGTCACGAATCGGTGACGGGAAGACGGCGGATCTCACGCGAATGTCACACCGGCGGCTTTATCCGGCCCGTGTTTCGGGATAATGACGTTTGTCAGGCGGCCCTGGCGGCCGCGAGAAGGAGATCGCCCGTGTCGGACGCCACAATCCTCATCATCGAAGACAACGAGGACACACGCGAGCTGTTGAAGTACAACCTCGCCGCCGCCGGCTACAAGACGGTTTCGGCGGCGGACGGCCACGAAGGCCTGGAGTCGGCCCGCGCCACCCTGCCCGACCTCGTTCTCCTGGACCTCATGCTGCCCGGAATGGACGGCCTGGAGGTCTGCCGTCGACTCAAGCAGAATCAGGAAACCGCGCGCATCCCGGTGATCATGCTCACGGCCCGGGGCGAGGAGGTGGACCGCATCGTCGGCCTGGAACTGGGGGCCGACGACTACGTGGTCAAGCCCTTCAGCCCGCGCGAACTGTCCCTGCGCATCAAGGCCGTGCTGCGACGCACCCCGGGCGAGGACGGCGGCTCCAACGAACTCTGGGAGGAGGACGGCCTGCGCGTGGACTTCGGCGCGCACACCGTGGACATTCGCGACGACCGCGTGCCGCTCACGGCCACGGAGTTCAAGCTCCTCTCCGAGCTCATCCGGGGCAGGGGCAAGGTCCAGACCCGCGACCATCTCCTGGACATGGTCTGGGATACCCACTTCGAGGGCTACTCGCGCACCGTGGACACCCACATCCGCCGCCTGCGCCAGAAGCTCGGCGACTTCGCGGACTGGATCGAGACCGTTCGCGGCGTGGGCTATCGCTTCAAGAGCTGACCGCCATGAGCGCCCGGCCCACGCTCGCCCTGCGCCTCGGCGCGGCCCTCTGGACCGCCATGCTGGCCGGGGCGGTCGCCGGAATTCTGCTTCCTCACCCACCACTCCTGCCGTCGGCGATCCTCGTCACCCTGCTGTTTCCCGCCGCCCTGCTCCTGGCCGGACTGCTCCTGCGCCCCCTGCGCGCCCAGGTCGCGACCCTGGCGCGCGGCCTGGACCGTCTCGGAACCGGGGGCCCGGAACCGGAACTCCCCGTGCTGCCCGAGTTGCGGGAAATGGCCGCGGCCCTGCCACGGGCCGAAAGACGGACGGCGGACGATCTGCGCGCGGCCGAGGCCCGCCGTGAACGGCTGCAAGCCGTGCTCAACGGCATGCCCGGGGGGGTTCTGGTCCTGGACGGCGAGGGCCGGGTGCGGAGCATGAACCGCGTACTGGAGGCCATGTTGCCCGGAGCCAAGGAACGGCCGGGGCGAAGTCTGTTGGAGATACTGCCCCAACCCGAGTTGTCCGACGCCTGCGCCGAACTCCTTCGCGCCGAGGGGCCGATCTCGACCAGCCTGACCATGACACAGGACGACGGACGCGTCCTGACGGTGAACATGGTCCGCCCGCCGGAGGCCGGACCGGGACTCGGCGCGGTCCTGGTCTTCCACGACGTGAGCGAGATCAAGCGGCTGGAGGCCGTGCGCCGGGACTTCGCGGCCAACGTCAGTCATGAGTTGCGTACGCCGCTCACGGCCATCAAGGGCTATGCCGAGACGCTCCTCACCGGGGATCCCCCACCGGACGTCGCGCGACGCTTCCTGGAGGTCGTCCTGCGCAACGCCGACCACATGGCCAAGATGGTCGAGGATCTGCTCTCGCTTTCGCGCATCGAGGCGGGCAAGGACGCCGGTCGGCGCGACTCCTTGCACGCCCGGGATTCGTTGCGCCGGGCCTGGGATGCGGTGGAACCTCTGGCTCGGCGCAAGGGCTTGGACCTGACCGACGCCCTGCCTGACGACCTGCCGCCCGTGCTGGGTGACCCCGAGCACGTCACGCGAATCTTCCGCAACCTGCTGGAAAACGCCGTGAAATTCGGACCGGAGTACCGGCCCGTGACCGTCTCGGCCCGCGAGGCGGGGGAATTCGTGGAGTTCGAGGTGCGCGACGAGGGCCCGGGCATCCCCAAGAAGGATCTGTCCCGGGTTTTCGAACGCTTCTACAGCGTACAGAAACACCGCCGCAACGAGCACGGCAGCACCGGGCTCGGGCTGGCCATCTGCCGCCACACCCTGAAGAGCATGGGCGGCGACATCCGGGTGGAGAGCCCTCCCCCGGGCGCGGCGGGCGGCACGTCCTTCTTCTTCACCCTGCCCCGGGCCTGAAAAAACGAAAACGCGCCGGAAACCACCACGGTTCCCGGACGCGACGATCCGCGAGGCCCGAAAGGGCTACTTTTCGTTCAGCTTGATTTCGAAGGCCACGGCGTAGAGATGGTGGAAGAAGTCCACGTACTCCACGGGAATGTGGTCCGGCACCTGAATGCGCGAAGGCGCGTAGTTGATGATGCCCTTGATGCCGCCGTCCACCAGGTAGTTGGCGGCGCGCTGGGCCCGCTCCGGCGGAGTGGTGATGATGCCGATCTCCAGGCCGTATTCGCGGATTTTCTCCTTGGTCTTGCGGGTGCAGATGACTTCCAGTCCCTCCACCAGCTCACCGATCTTGTAGGGGTCGCAGTCGAAGGCCACCTTGATGGCGAAGCCCTTGCGGCTGAATTCGCGGTGGCGCAGCAGCGCTCGGCCCAGATTGCCCACCCCCACCAGGGCGCAGTTCCAGATGCGGTCGATGCCCAGGGACTGCTTGATGGAGGTGATGAGTTCCTGCACGTAATAGCCCACGCCGCGCACCCCGAACTCGCCGAAGTAAGCAAGATCCTTGCGGATCTGTGACGAGTTCACGGAGCAGGCCTGGGCCAGGGCCTCGGACGAGATGATTTCCACGCCGTCGTGCTTCAGGTTTTCCAGCACCTGAATGTAAACGGCTAGGCGGCCAATGGTGGCCTTGGGGATGTGTTCGCTTTTCACGTGCCGCGGATGTCCGGAGTTATGTGAATTTTAGGACAAGGCCTGGGGCGAAAGGGGGGAGGCGCGAACCTCCCCCCTTGAGATGCGGATACTAGGCGCCCAGGGGCTTCACGAAGAGCAGGATCAGGTTCACGACCAGGGCGTAAATGGCCAGGGACTCGATGAAGGCCAGACCGAGGATGAGCATGACCTGGATCTTGCCGCTGGCTTCGGGGTTGCGGGCGGTGCCTTCGCAGGCGCCCTTCAGGCCCAGGCCCTGAGCGATGCCGCAGAGACCGGCGGCGAAGCCCATGCCGCAGGCGGTGGCCCAGGCGGCCACGGGGCCGACGGCGGGAGCGCCGTCAGCGGCGAAGGCCAGACCGGCGGACAGAACCATGGCCAGGGTGCTCAGAACGATGGTCGTCACTTTACGCATGAGAGTTTCCTCCAAACAGTTATTGTTTCGGCCGAAAGGCCATTTCCCCCAATCTAGTGCGCGTGATCCATGGATCCCTTCAGGTAGATGGTCGCCAGCATGAAGAAGATGAAAGCCTGAATGGTCTTGCCCAGGATGAACAGGAAGTACATGGGCAGGGTGCCGACCACCGGAGCCAGGGTGAAGAGAAGCACGAGCACGATTTCCTCACCGCGGATGTTGCCGAAGAGTCGCAGAGTGAGCGACAGCGGCCGGGCGAGGTGGCTGACGATCTCGAGCACGAGCATGAGCGGGGCCAGGAAGGCCACCGGGCCCATGAAGTGCTTGATGTAGCCGAAGCCCCATTTCTTGATGCCGATATAGTGGTAGTAAAGGAAGACGAAAATGGCCATGGCGGCGTTGGTGTTGACGTTCGCCGTGGGAGCGTCGCACCCCGGAATGAGGCCGAGGTAGTTCATGGTCAGGATGAAGACGAAGATCGTGATGAGCACGGGGAAGACCTTGCGGCCGCCCTCGCCGAGGTTGGCGACCACGAAGTCCTCCAACCCTCCGACGATGACCTCGAAGAGGTTCTGCAACCCCCCCGGCACCAGGCTCACCCGGCTGCGGATGAGCAGACCGCAGGTGAAGAGGATGGCCATGGCCAACCACGTGTACCAGACGTGAAGCGGAATGGTCGTGCCCAGAGCCTTGTTCAGGATCTCCATGTACAAAAGCGGATGTGCCAATCCACCAGCAGCCATACTCCCTACGCCTCCTTCGCTTTCTGCCCCATGCCCGTGACGCCCCAGATGACGGCGCCCGCGATCACGGTGGATAGTCCCGTCAAAAGCCCGCCCACAGGCGCCTCAAACCAGCCCACCAGGACCGCCAGACACACGCCCGTCAGGATGAACCGTCCGTAAAACCGCAGCACAAGGGCAGTCGCCCCCCCCTTGCGCACAAACATCAACGCCTTCGCCGCCTTGGCCAGATGCCAGAAGTTGAAGAGCATCAGGCCCGCTCCGGCGGCGCAGGAAAACCCCCAAGCTGAAAACCCCGTGACCACCAGCGCCGCGACCGAAACGGCCAGGGCCGTGAGGATCACGATGCGCACGAGCCGCCGAGTGCCGGGGTTGTCGAACCCCCGGGCGGCCAGGGCGCGGTCAAGACGCCGGATCATGGCTTGCTCTCCCCGCCGCCCTCGCGCTCGCGTCTCTCATTCTCCTGCATCCTCTGGGCATCCCGGTACACGTTCATGAACCCGGCGACAATACCCAAGATGAGAAAGATGAGCAGAAGCCACGGGTCGGTGCCCAGCCACCTGTCGAGGAGCCAACCGATGGCGAACCCGACGAAGGTGCCCGATACGAGGTGCAGCCCCATCGTGCCCGCCGTGGACAAGAGCCCCCCGGCGTCTTTCAGAAAATCAAGCTTCAAAAGATCCCACCGTTCCTCGCGCCTTGGCCCGACGCTGGGCGGACCGTAACGCAAAACAACGGTTCGTGCAATCGTTCACAAGTGCGGGCTTCGTACCACAGCCTCGCTTTTGCCGTCAAGGCGGTTGGCGAAAAAACCCCGTTTTCTCGGCTCATCGGCATGAGGTCCGCTCAGGGGGGCATGGACGCGCTCAGGCCGGCCGGGCTCACGCCCGGCCGGCCCTCGTGATGGAACGCCGCGTTCCAGGGCTCCCTCTTCCCCGAAACCCGGCTACGGAGAATTCAGCAATGCGCGCCCCCCACGCTCACGAAGCAGTCCGGGCTCGCGCCTTCCAGCAGGCCCGCCTTGGCCACGGCGGCGGTTGCGCGCACCTCGGTGACCGTGGCCGGGCCAAGGGCCCGCATGTCCGCCCCCAGAAGCTCCACTTCGGCGCCGGGCGCCAGTCCGTGCCTGCTTCCCAGTCCGAATTCAAACTCCAGTCCCTCGGGCAGGCGCTTGAACTTGAAGACCTCGGCCATGCCCTCCTCCGCCAACCGTCGTTCCAGGGAAATGGAGAGCAGAAAGACCAGACCGAAGCAGGCCAGACCGAGGACGGCCATGCCCCCGGCGAGAGGATAGGCCGTGACTCCGAGCAGACGTTCGGTGAAATAGGGCGAACCGGCCCGCAGGGCGACCGCGTCCGGGTAGACCCGCACGGTGTAGCTCAGGGTGTTGATCTTGCCCGTGTCGTCGGGAGGAAAGCTCAGAACCAGGGCATGGTCTCCGGCGGCGAGGCCCGGTTCGGTCTCCACGGCCCCGGCGAAGAGTCGCCCGCCCATCATGTAGCCGGGCATGACCTGGTCCACGCGCAGCCGCACCCCGGGAGGGGCCGACTGCACGTAGACCTTGTCGGGCGAGTCCACGTACATGGGAACGTTGGCGGAGATGGGCAGGCTCTGCCCCGCGAGGCAGGAAAACACGCCCCTTTCCATCCGCAGTCCCGAAGTCAGGCCGTCCAGGGCGAAGAGCAGGGCCAGGGCCATGAGCAGGCCGCCGGCCAGCCCCACCCGCTTGCGCAACGCAAGCGTCCGAGCGGCCCGGCTCATTGTTCCGCCTGAGCCGGCTGCTTGCGGTCGCGCAGGACGCGTATGAGGATGATCGCCCCGACGATGGTCGGCAGGGCCAGAGGCAGGAACGCCTTCATGAACACCGGGGTCAGATCCCCGGGGTTCTTCGCGGCCACGGACATGGCGTAGCAGATTTCCGCGAGAACCAGGATGTCGGCCAGGATGACGATGATCTTTTGGCTCAACTTGAGGGAGTTGCGCTGTTCCATCGTTCTTCTCCGTTTTTTTTCCGGGGCTCCATCGACCCGTTTGGGACCGGCCCGCTTTGAGGGCGCGGGCCGATCCCGTGGGGGCGATGGGCCTGATGAACAGGCCCGGTAGGGGCTTACTTCTTGAAGATGTCGGTCTTGCTCACGTTCATGAACCGCAGGGCCTTGCCCTCTTCCTTATAGTAGATGCGCACGATGTCGCCCGAATCCCAGGTGGACGCCGGCAGGGTCATGTACTCGTCCGGCAGGGCCAGGGTCACCAGGGTCTTCCAGCGGCTGGAGTAGACCGTGAGGGTCTTCTTGTCCTTGTCGATGATCGGGAACTTCTTGTCCACGACCCGGGCGTCGTCCTTGGAAACGCCCTTCTGCTTGTCCACGACCTGGAACTGCACGGTCTTCAGGGAACCGGAAGCCTCATCGAAGTAGATGATCTTGTCGGTCTCCGGGTCCATGAGCATCCGCATGCCGGCCTTGGGCTCGGGCCCCATCTCCATGGGGTCCGCGGGCAGCGTGTAGACCACGGGCGGCAGCTTGTCGAAGACCTGGTTTTCCGTGCCATAGTGGTGCGCGCTCTCCAGCACCAGCGTCACGGACTTCTTTTCCTTGTCATACTTGATGACTTTGCCCTGGGCCACCTTGCCGTATTCGCTGTTGCAGCCGGCCACGGCGAAGGCCATCAGGGCCAGGATGGCGAGCCACGTTCTCTTCATGTTCATGTCATGTTCTCCTTGCTTCGTTGGCGCTACGCGACTTAGGCCTTGGCCTTCTTTTCCGCGATTTCCTTGGCCGCTCCCTTGACCATGCCGGTGGCGATGTAGAGAGCCATGACCGTGACCACGCCGAGCACCACCACGGTGGCCGCGCCGTTGCAGAGGGCCTTCAGGTTGGGCGCCCAGCCGCCGATGAGCTTCAGCACGATGGAGGTGAGGCAGCCGACGACGGCCCAGCCGAAAGCGATGCGGATGCCGTAGCCCTTGATGTACTTGGTCGCCACGACGCCGATCTGGGCGCCGACGGCCGCGCCGCAGAGCATGATGACGGCGGCCACCAGCTCGGTGCGTCCCTTGTAGGTGAAGGTCGCCGCGCCGTAGAGGCCGGAGATCATGACTTCAAAGAGGTCGGTGCCGACGGCCACGTGGGTCGGGCAGCCCATGAGGTAGATGAGCGAGGGCATGCGGATGAGACCGCCGCCGATGCCCAGGATGCCCGCCAGGAAGCCGGTGGCGAAGCTGATGAAGATCGGCAGCCACATGGAGCAGTAGATGCCGGAGACGTTCAGGTGGACCATGGGCGGAATCTTGATCTTGTGCAGGGTCTTGTGCCACTCGAGGCCCACGGAGTGCTTGTCGATTTCCTTGCCCGCGGCCAGTGCGGCGCGGTCCTTGGCCTTGCGCTTGGCCACGTCGCTGAAGACCATCCAGGTGATGAACAGCAGCAGGACCACGTAGAGCAGCCGCACCACCAGGTCGATGTTGCCGATGCGCTCCAGGCTCATGAGGATCTGGGCGCCCATTTCCATGCCCACGACCGTGCCGATGAGCATGATGACGCCGAGCTTGTAGTCCACGTTGCCGAACTTGCCGTGCCGAATGGTCGAGATGAGGGACTTGCCGGCCATGTGGGCGATGTCGGTGCCCACGGCGAAGGCCATGGGGAAGCCCAGGATGTTCAGGCCGGGCGTGATCATCCACGCGCCGCCCATGCCGAAGAAGCCGCCGATGATGCCCATGCCGAGACCCAGAACAATAAGGCCCGGCCAAAAGATTTTCACGCCCGCGATGGGCATGAGCATATACATCCAATCCATGACGATCCTCCGCGTTGAGTATCCGTTCCCGCTGTTCGTCGGCGCAGGGCGCGATTAATGTTCCGCCACGTCGCGCTTGCTCAGGTCGATGCCGATGTGATTCATGACCAGGTCCGTGAGCAGGCCCAGGGTCATGCCCAGGACCGGAATCAGGATGACGGTCAGAATCGTGAACTGCAGGTGGCTTTCATTGTAGAGGTTGGACCACCAAGCCAGGATGCCGGTCAGGTCCCGGGTGTCCGAGACGATGACGATCTGCGCGGCCTTTCCGCCGGCGGCCATCGCCGTGCCGCACAGGGCCAGCAACGCGGCCGGTACGGCCAGAAGGCTCTTCCATAATTTCCGCATACCGTTTCCTCCTTTCCATTCCGCCAAACAGTTTCGTGTGCCTCTGTCACTCTCCACAGCCGTTTCCGGCGCAGGCCGTCGGGCCCTTCCGATGCGGCCCATGTGATCTGCGCGTCTTTTTACTAGCAACCCTTGTGCCAAATGGAACAATCTCAATTGTAGGACATAATTATTTGTTTTAATTTAATAAAAATCGCGCATGCGGCTTTTTCCGCCCCTTGCGCGAACACCCCGGGCATGTTAATTGCGCAGGACGACCTCTGTTCAACCCCGCTGGGCTTGGCCCGGCGCATCGCGCGGGAGGCTTCCATGGCGGCCTTCGATCCCCTGCCCCAGGGCAACACGCTTTCCTGGTTCCGGCTCGGCCCCCTGCGGACCTGGCACCTCCAGCGCAAGCTCATGCTGGCCGTCATCCCCACGGTGGCCCTTCTGCTCATCATCTCGGGATATCTCGTGAACCTGGTGGCCGTGCGCTACATCAACACGGCCCTGGAACGGACCGTGAAGATCCAGGTCCTGCACATGGCCCACATCATGGAAATCGTTCTGAACCGGGCCAAGGAGGATCTCCTGGTCCTTTCCCGCGACCCCCTGGACGGGCCGAGCCTGCGGCGCTTTCTCCAGTCCAAGCGCGACTTCGGGGGCGGCCGCTACCGTGAACTGATCTTCTCCCCCGATGGCGGCGAGGAGATCGGTTTCGCGGACAATGACGCGGAGATCGTCCCCCTGCCCTCGAGCGCGGTCGAAAACGCCCGGCCGGTGCTGGCCGGGGTGGTGGAGAAGGCCCGAGAGATGGAGCCTGGGGCCGTCACCCTGTCGGACTTCGTGAGCATCACCTATCCGCGCATCGCCGGTCGGGAGGTCTTCGCCCCGAACACCGTGGTCCTGCGCATGGCCGCGCCGGTCTATGGACCAGACGGCAAGCGCCGGGGGGTGCTCGTCCTGTCCCTGGACGCCCGGCGCCTGCGCGACGTGCTCTCGCTCATCACCTCGCCCGCCTCGCCGCTGTTCGCCTTCCCGCGCACCTCGGAACGCCGCCTGGCCTATTTCTTCGACGAACGAGGCTGGATTCTCTTCCAATCCGAGAACATGGAGAGCGCGGACAAGTCCCTGACCACGGACAACGCCCGGGTGGGCTTCGAGGGAGACCACGGAAAATTCGGGCTGGACCAAGCCTTCCGGCCCTTCCCCGAGCACTCGGTCTACTGGGAGGCCGTGGCCGCCGTACAGAAGGGCGAACGCGGCCTGTTCAACGTGGACGCCCGCTACGAGTCGACCCTGGACCTCACGGACCAGACCTTCATGGGCTTCGCCCCGCTGCGCTTCACAGAGCGCCCCGGCGGTCCCGCGCGCATCCTCGGCGGGGTCATCTTCGCCGACCGCAGCCGTCTGATCCTCAACGCCGAGATCCGCCAGTTCAACACCGTGGCCGCCATCGTGGTGATCTCCATGCTTCTGGTCACGGTGGTGATCTACGTTTTCGGCCGGGGAATCATGCAGCCCGTGCGCAAGCTGGCCAAGGCCGTCGACGAGGCCTTGGGCAAGCCCGAACTGCGCGAGATCCAGCTCCCGGACACCGACCGGGAGACCACGGCCCTGCGCTTGGCCGTGAACCGGCTCATCATGTCGCTCAAGACCCAGCACAACGAGTTGCGGCTCAAGGACGAGTTCCTCAAGAGCGTGCGCCAGAGGGAAAAGGTGGCCCTGGATTACGACGTGCAGGGAGACGACGAGCACGAGAAGTTCGTGGACATCCTCGGCCTGTCTCCGGCCATGAAGGCCCTCAAGACCCAGATCGTCAAGGCGGCCGCCGTGGACGCCGACGTTCTCGTGGTCGGGGAGACGGGCACGGGCAAGGAGCTCACGGCCAACGCCATCCACCACCAGAGCATGCGCCGCACCGGCCCCTTCGTGTCCATCAACTGCGGCTCCCTGGACGAGAACCTGCTCATGGACTCCCTTTTCGGCCACGTGAAGGGCGCGTTCACCGAGGCCAAGACCGACCGCAAGGGGGCCTTCCTGGCCGCGGACGGCGGGACGCTCTTCCTGGACGAGATCGGCACGGCCTCGCCCAAGGTCCAGCTGGCCCTGCTGCGCTCCCTTTCCTCCCGCGTCATCCAGCCCCTGGGCTGCGACCTGGAGATCCCCTTCAACACCCGGATCATCGCGGCCACCAACGCCGACCTGGAGGGGGCCGTGCGCGAGGGCTCGTTCCGCGAGGATCTGCTCTACCGGCTCAAGGTCATCACCATCCACACCCCGGCCCTGCGCAACCGGCCCATCGACATCCCGCTCCTGGCCAACTATTTCATGAACGAGGCGGCCGAGGCCATGAACAAGCCGGGGACCGGCCTTTCCCGGGGGGCGCTGGAGAAGCTCAAGTCCCATGCCTGGCCCGGCAACGTCCGTGAACTCAAGAACTGCATCACCCGGGCCGTGGCCATGACCGAGGACCAAGTGCTCCAGGCCGAGGAGCTGCTCTTCGAGATGCAGTCCTCCGAGCACCCCCTGGCCCAGCTCCGCGATTTCCGGGTCACTCCCGCACCCGGCGCGCCGACCCCTCAGCCGCCGGCCGATGACGGACTCAACCCCCGCCAGGCCAAGGCCCTGCCGCGCATCCGGGAGCTGGGCCGCATCAGCCGGACGGATTATGAGGAACTGGTCGGCGGCGTGGCCTCGCGCACGGCCCAGGCGGATCTGCAGGATCTCGTGACCAAGGGACTCCTGCGCAAAGAGGGCAAGGGTCCCGCAACGCGCTATCGTCCCGCATGACGCATGCAGCCTGCGCGATTTTTCGAGCGCGATGCGCGAATAAGCCGCTTTCTGCGCGACATTTCCATCGCGGAGCCGCACCTCCCGGCCCAATAGGAGACCTCCGCCGGGCGCGCCTCTGACCAGGACTAGTGACAAGCCGCGTCAAACGCCGTATGATTGAAATCTCGGGACCGATCCCGGAAATCAGCACGGGGTTCGATCCACCGTATGTCGAAAAAATCCCATAATCCCATATCGTTGAAGCCAGAAAAGCTGCGCGCGCGGCTGACCCCCGAGCGTGTGCCCTGGGAAGACAGCCGGGCCATCCCCCGGCGCAACGGCCACGCCCTGTTCCAGCCCCGGGCGATCCAAGCCCTCGGCATGGCTCTGCGCATCCCCGCCCGGGAGTACAACGTCTACGTCTGCGGCGACGCCAACATGGGCCGGACGTACTTCATCCAGCATTTCCTGGCGCCGGAGGCGGCCAAGGCCCCGACCCCGCGTGACTGGGTCTATCTCTACAACTTCGACGACCCCGACCGACCCGTGGCCGTGGGCCTGCCGGCCGGACGCGGCCGGGCCTTCAAGACGGCCATGACCAAGGCCATGAGCGCGGTGCGCGGGGACATCCCCAACCACTTCGACCAGGAGTCCTTCCACAAGCAGCGCGAAGGACTGGTCAAGTCCTACAACGAAAAACGCGAGGCCCTGTTCACCGAGATGGAGAACGAGGCCGGCCGCCAGAACTTCAGCCTGGCCATGGACGAGTCCGGGGCTCTGACCCTGACACCGGTGATCAACGGCAAGCCCATCGCGGACGACGAATACGAAGCCCTGGAGGCCGGGACGCGCAAGCGCCTCAAATCCCGGGGCGACGAGTTGCTCATCCGCATCAGCCGCTACCTCCGGCGCATGAGCCAGAACGAGCAGAATCTGCGTCGCGAGGAGACGGAACTGCAACGGGCCACGGCCAAGGCCGTGATCGAGGAGCACCTCGCGCCCGCGCGCGCGGGTTTCGGCGACGACCCGAAGCTGGCGCGCTATCTCGACGCCGTGGAGGCGGACATCCTCCAGAACGTGGACCTGTTCCTGCCGCGCGAACCGCAGGCCCAACAGCAGAGCGCCCAGCTCCACGCCCACGCCCACGGCCAGGAGCCGCAGCCCGCGGACGACGTCTTCTACCGCTACGAGGTCAACCTCTTCGTGGACAACAGCCGGCAGCAGGGCGCGCCGGTGGTCATCGAAAACCACCCCACCCCCTTCAACCTGCTGGGCAGCATCGAGCGCGAGGCCGAGATGGGCGCGCTCTACACCGACTTCACCCTCATCCGCGCCGGGGCCGTGCATCGCGCCAACCAGGGCTTCCTGATCCTGAACATGGAAGACCTGCTGGCCTATCCCGCCTCCTGGGAAGGGCTGCTGCGGGCCCTGCGCCTGGGCGTCTCGCGCATCGAGGATCCCGTGGACCCCGAGCAGGTCCGGGCGCGGACCATCGAGCCCGAGCCCATCCCCCTGAACCTGAAGATCCTCCTGGTGGGCACGGACGAGACCTACGAGCAACTGCTCTACAGCGACGACCGCTTCCAGAAGTACTTCAAGCTGAAGGCCCATCTCCAGCCCACCGCGCCGCGCACGGCCCAGAACATCCGTAATTATCTCTACACCCTGGGCCGCATCGTGCGCGAGGCGGACCTGCCGCCGTTCTCCCGCGACGCCCTGGCCGGGCTGGTGGACCAGGCCGGACGCCTGGCCGAGGACCAGAAGAAACTCTCCCTGGCCTTCCCCCTGGTGCGCGAGCGGATGATCGAGGCCGCGGCCATCGCCCGCATGCGCGGCGACGAGGTGGTTTCGGCCGAGCACCTGGCCGAGGCCGTGGCGGCCCGCGACTTCCGCGCCAATCTCTTCGAAGAGGAGTTCATGGCCGACTACGACCGGGAGGTCATCAAGGTGGCCACCGGCGGCTCGGCCGTGGGCCGGGCCAACGGCCTTTCCGTGACCCTCTTCGGCGACTATGAATTCGGGCTGCCGCACCAGATTTCCTGCACCGTGGGCGTGGGCCACGGCGGCATCCTGGACCTGGAGCGCGAGGCCCAGCTCGGCGGCCCCATCCACACCAAGGGCATGATGATCATCAAGAGCTACCTGCTCGGGCTCTTCGCCGTGGACAAGCCCCTCGTGCTCAGCGGCAACCTCTGCTTCGAGCAGAGCTACGCGGGCATCGAGGGCGACTCGGCCTCGGGCGCGGAGCTGGCGGCCCTGCTCTCGGCCCTTTCGGGAGCGCCCATCGACCTGTCCTACGCCTTCACCGGCGCGGTGAGCCAGTCCGGCGCGATCATGGCCGTCGGCGGGGTCAACCGCAAAATCGAAGGATTCTTCGAGGTCTGCCGCCGCCGGGGCCTCACCGGCAGACAGGGCGTGATCCTGCCCGCGGACAACGTGGTCAATCTCATGCTCAAGGACGAGATCCTGGACGCCGTGGGCAATGGCCTGTTCCACATCCATCCCGTGCGTTCCATCGAGGAGGCCCTCCACCTGCTCACCGGCGTGCCCGCCGGACGACGCGGCAAGGGCGGCCGCTTCCCCAAGGGTTCGCTCTACGACATGGTGGACCGGCGGCTGGCGGAGCTGTGCCGCCTGGCGCGCAAGGCCGACAGGCCCGGGAGGTAGACGTGTCCAAGACCTGGATCAGGACCAAGCTGCCGGAATTCGTGCGCGACGTGTTCCGCGGCTTCTGCCTGGCCAGCCGCCAGCTCTCCGGCCAGTTCCAACGCTTCGACGAGGAGCGCGAGGTGAGCTACGAAGTCCTGCGCGACCTGCTCGGCTCGGAGATGAGCAAAGGCCTGCTCTGGCGCCTCAAGGACACCGCCCACCACGTCTTCCGCAACGACCCCGAGTGTCCGGTGGAAGGCCGCTTCCTGGACTGGGGCCTGGGCTACATCTTTCACGAGACCATCAAGCTTCTGGAAGACACCTACCAGAAGACGAACTACGCGCCCTGGTTCCGGGAAATGCGCGACAGTTCCGATCTGCATCAGGCGGCCAAGGACATCGCCGGGGAGCTTTTCCAGGTTCTGCACCAGACCGAGGAAAGCATGGACCGGGAGATCGGCCGCATCCGATTCATCATGGCCAAGTGCCGGCAGCTGCTCCCCATATACCTTGCAAGGCACAGGGGAAACATGCTACTGGCCCGTCTCCTCGTCGCCCAGAACGAGCTGGTGCGCGAGGTTTTTGCGGAAGAGTATCGGGATCTCATTGCGGGCATATATGGCAACCAGCCGGAATTGATGTACATTCTGGCAAGCCAAAGCCTGCGGCAGGGGGGTTGGATGGAGGAGGCCGAGGCGGCCGTGGCCGAGGCGCTCCACCTGAATCCCGCCGAGAGATTGGTATTGCAGGAGAAAAAAATTATTGATAACTGGAGAGCCCGGTACAAATCTTGACTTTGCAACGGAGAGGTATACCCTGGGTTTTCAAATGAGGAGGCATGTTGGTATGAAAAAGCTCGTTTTGCTGGCCGTTATCGTCAGCCTGACCTTCGCTTGGGGCTGCGCCAAAAAGGTGAAGTCCCAGCCGGAGCCGGCTCCCGTCAAGCAGGAAAAGGTTCTCTCGCCCATGGAACTCTATGAGCAGGAGTACCGGAAACTGCCCACGTCCCACACCGTCGTGAAGGGCGAGTGCCTGTGGTGGATCTCCGAGTACAAGCAGATCTACAACGACCCCTTCATGTGGCCCCTGATCTACAAGGCCAACCGCGCCCAGATCAAGAAGAGCCCGAACCTCATCTACCCCGGCCAGAATTTCGCCATTCCGCGCGACTTCTCGCTGGACGATGCGAAGGCTGCCCGCCACATGGCCGGCAAGTCCAAGAAGCGCTCTGATCCCGCCGCCACCGCCGTGCTGCCCCCGGCTCTCCGCAGCCAGCTCGGTTACGGCTTCTAAGACAGACGCCTGACGATCCGATAAGAAAAGGCGCCCTGCCGGCAACGGCAAGGCGCCTTTTTGATTGCCCGCCCCGCGCGTTCCGCCGGACGCGTTGACTCTCCCGCGCGCTCTGCTATGTTGTCGCATAACCACCCCGGAGCGCTCATGAAACTTCCAGCCTGGCTCTCCTCCACCACGGCCAAGCTCGTCCTGCTCATCGCCCTGGTCCTGCTGGCGGGCTCTCTGGGCTTCACCTATTTCGAGCGCGAGGGCCGGGGCGAGGACGTCTTCACCGCCCTCTGGTGGACGGTGGTGACCCTGACCACGGTGGGCTACGGCGACGTGGTCCCGCTGACCACCGGCGGACGCGTCACCGGTTTCCTGGTCATGGTCTGCGGCATCGGACTGGTCTCCACCCTGACCGGCAATCTCGCCTCCCTCCTGGTGGACCGCAAGGTCCGCAAACGCAAAGGACTGCTCGCGGTGAAAAAGGTCGGCCACATCGTCGTCATGGGCTGGAACGGCTTCGCCCTGAACCTGGTCAAGAACCTCGGCGAGGCCGGGCTGCTCAAGGAGCGCGGCCTGGTGCTGGTCAACGCCCTGCCCCAGGACGCCCGCGACCAGATCGCCTACCAGCTCGACCTGGGCGACAACCTCGAATTCGTCTTCGGCAACATCATCCAGGAGAGCGTGGTCCATCGGGCCCGTCCCGAAGCCGCCAAGGTCATCTATCTCCTCTCCCAGGAGAACATGGAGGCCAAGGACGCCGATCAGCAGACCCTCTACGCCGCCCTGGCCGTGCGGGAACAGACCAAGGACGTGCCGCTCTACTGCGAGGTGGTCCTGCCCGAAAACCGCAAGCATCTCCTGCGCGCCGGGGCCACCGAGACGCTCATCCGGGGCGAAATCGCCAGTCGCGTCCTGGGCCTCATGGGCAGCAACCAGTCGGTCTGGGCCTTTCTCCAGACCCTGCTGGGGATGCGCGGGGACAACGTTCTGGACTTCCGCCCCCTCAACGCCGAGGAGAAGGCCGGTTCCTGGCGCGGACTTGCCGACGCCATGCGCCGCGCCGACGGCTGCCTGCCCCTGGCACTGTGCCAGTTCTCACGGGCCCTGTCCTTGGGCGACATCCTGGACGAGGGACAGGCCCTGGACAAGTTCATCCTGGAGCTGTTCCAGAACTCCGGCCGCGACACCCGCCTGGGCAGCCAGGGCCCGGGCGTGCGCGTGAATCCGCCGGACGACGAACCCCTGGCCGCCTATGACGCGGTCCTCTTCCTCAAGCCCGGAGCCGCGCAATGACGGACAGCCTGGACTGGAGCAAGATCGCCCTGTTCGATGGTTTTTCCGAGGAATGGCTCACGCGGGCGCGGGGCATCTTCGACCGCCTGGACGTCCCGGCGGGAACCCTGCTCATCGAGGAGGGCCAGAGCGGAGACGAGATGTACATCCTCGTCCGGGGCCGGGTGCGGGTGACCAAGTCCATGCTTCTCAAGGACATGTCCCTGCCCCTGGCGGTGGTTGAGAACCCCCGCAAGGTTCTGGCCACCCTGGACGGCAGCCGCTTCCCCCTGTTCGGGGAGATCGCCCTCATCGACCGCGACACCCGCTCGGCCACGGTGACGGTGCTGGAGGACTCCCAGTTCCTGCGCACCGACCGTGAGCGCTTCTTCGATCTCATGGAGAGCGAGCCGGCACTGGCCGCGCACCTGCTGCTCATCCTGGCCAAGCGCTTCGCGGCCACAATCCGCAAGGGCAACACCGAACTGGTCAAGCTCTCCACGGCCCTGGCTCTGGCTCTCTCGCGCGGTTCCTGATTTCCGCGCGGACTTTGCCTTTTGCCCTCCTCCGGGCTAGGATCAAGCCGGAGCATCACGGAGACCCGCCATGAGGATCGCCGTCATCGCCGGGTATTCGCCCGCCCTGACCAATTTCCACGGACCGCTGCTGGCGGCCATGCGTGCGCGCGGCCACGAGGTCACGGCCCTGGCCCCGGACGACAGCCCCGCCGCGCGCGACGCCCTGCGGCGAATGGGCGTGGCCTTCGTGCCCGTGTCCCTGAGCCGGGCCGGGCTCAATCCCCTGGCCGACCTGGCCTTCCTGCGCGAACTCACGGGCTGGCTGCGCCGTCTGGCCCCGGACGTGGTCCTCTCGCTCATGGTCAAGCCCGTGATCTGGGGCTCCCTGGCGGCGCGACTGGCCCGCGTGCCCGCGATCCACGCCCTGATCCCCGGCCTGGGCCGGGCCTTCGGCCTGGAGGGCGAACACCTTCCGCCGGGCCGCAAACTCCTGAACCTGCTCGTGCGCGGGCTCTACCGTCTGGCCCTGCCGCGTTGCCGTGGCGTGCTCTTCCTCAATCCCGACGACCGCGACCTGTTCCGCGCCCTGGGCCTGCTGCGGCCGGAGCAGGCCTCCATCGTGGTGCCCGGCGCGGGGGTGGACCTGACGCGCTTCTCCCCGGCCGACCCAGTGCTGCCCGATCCCGTCGAGGGCGGGCCGGTGTTCCTGACCATGACCCGCCTGCTTCTGGACAAGGGCCTGCCGGAATTCGTCGAGGCCGCCCGGCTCCTCAAGACCCGCTACCCGGCCGCCGAGTTCCGGGTGCTCGGCGCGCCCGAGCCCGGCCCGGGCGGAGTGCCAGCCGAACGGCTGCGGGCCTGGGCCGAGGAAGGCGCGGTGCGTGTGCTGGAGCCGGTGGCCGACGTGCGGCCGGAGCTGCGCCGGGCCTCGGTCTGCGTCCTGGCCTCGGCCTATCGCGAGGGCCTGCCGCGCTCCCTGCTGGAGGCCATGAGCATGAGCCGACCGATCATCGCCAGCGACACCCCCGGCTGTCGTGAGACCGTGATTCCCGGCCGCAACGGCTTCCTCGTGCCGCCACGCGATCCCCAGGCCCTGGCCCGGGCCATGGAGCGTTTCATCCTCGACCCGGAACTCATCGCGGAGATGGGGGCGGAGAGCCGCCTCCTGGCCGAGCGGCGTTTCGGCTCCGAAGAGGTCAATGCCCGCATCCTCGACTTCCTGGGGCTTGCGTGAAGCGTTTCCTGGACATGACCCTCTCGGCCCTGCTCCTGGCGATCCTCTCGCCGTTCCTGGCCGCCACGGCCCTGGCCGTGCGCCTGAATCTCGGGCCGGGCGTGCTCTTCCGCCAGGAGCGGCCGGGGCTCGGCGGCAGGCCCTTCACCCTGCTCAAGTTCCGCACCATGCGCCCCGGCCACGGCCCGGACGCCGAGCGCCTGACCCGCCTGGGCCGTTTCCTGCGGCGCGCCTCCCTGGACGAGCTGCCCGAACTCTGGAACGTGCTGCGCGGGGACATGAGCCTGGTGGGCCCCAGGCCCCTGCTCATGCGCTACCTGCCGCTCTACACCCCGCGCCAGGCCCGACGCATGGAGGTGCCGCCCGGGATCACGGGCTGGGCCCAGATCAACGGCCGCAACGCCCAGACCTGGGAGGAACGCTTCGAACTGGACCTTTGGTACGTGGACCACCGCTCCCTGGCGCTGGATCTGCGCATCCTGGCCCGCACGATCCGGATCGTGCTCTCGGGCCGGGGCGTGAGCGCGCCGGGAGAGGCCACCATGCCGGAGTTCAGGGGCTCGGCCCCAAAAAAAGAAAACGGCTAGCGGGACGGGCGGCCTTAGGGCAGTTCCTTGGGCGGGTTGAGCGGCACCCAGCGCACGGTCTCGCCAGGGTCCAGGGTTTCGCGGATGGGCAGGTGCCCCTGCAGGGGATTGGCGCTGTTGGGCCGTTCGGCCTGAATCCACCAGAGATGGAAGCCCTGGCCGGGCACGAAGCGGCAGAGCAGCCGGGCGTGCTCCACCTGGAACACGCGGTCGGCGACGGCGTACTCGTGGTCCTTGTGGCGGAAACGGCCGTCCTGGTCCAGAACCTTGGGCTCCCAGTCCCCGGCCTCGGCGCAAGGCGCGGGCGCGCCGCCGTCGGCCGCGTAGCAGCGCAGGGAGCCGTCGGGCTCGTGGACGCGCACCAGGGCGGCCGTGCGGGAGACCTCGGCGGAGAGGCGTATGGGGCCGGGCAGCAGGCGCTGCTGGGGCACGTTGTACCAGGTGCGGTAGGTCAGCACGCCGCCCTCGAGACCGAAGCCGCTCTCTCCACGCCCCAGGCCCGAGGGCCTGCCGTCACTCAGGTCGAAGGACTCCACCCGGCCGCCGGACAGGCCGAACTCCACCCGGCCGTCGATGAAGCGGGCCGTCTCGTAGGGCCCGCCGCGGGCGCGGAAGCTGTCCAGGAGCTTGTCCTGGGCGGGCGAAAAGAGAAACACCGAACCATCGGAACAGGCCGCCAGGAGCACCCCGTCGCCCTGGCTGAAACCCAGGGCCAGGCAAGGCGACGGCAGCTTCAGCGACACGGCCCGGGGCGCGCCCGCGCCCTGCTCCGCGCACCATACGGAACCCGAGACGTCGGTGGCGGCCAGCCAGGCCCCGGAGGGCGACACGGCCAGGGCCGTGATCGCCCCGGACAGGACGTGGCGGCCGTCCGGACGGCAGGATTCGGTATCCACGATGAGGAGATTGCCGTCCGCGTCGGCGGCAGCCAAACGCCGCGCTCCCGGCAGCCAGGAGAGCAGGCGGGCCGGTCCGCGCTCCAGGCGCAAACCCGAGCAGGGGCGGTCGCCGAAGAGGCGGATCGTGCCGTCGGCCAGGGCCACGGCCAAGCTCGCATCCGTGGCCTGATAGGCCGTGGCCTGGTCAAAAAGGTAAAGCGTGGCGGGCCGACGGGTCAGTTGGAAGACGTATTGGCCCAGGGCGCTCTCGGGCGGCGGGCTGTAGAGCTGATCCTCGTCGAAGGACTGCCCGCGCCGGGCCCGAAAGAGCAGATCCGGCAAGGACTCCGAGGGGACCGACAGGTCCGGCTCCAGAACCACGGGCTCGGGCCTGGGCGGAACCTCCGGCCGCCCGGCTCCGCAGGCCAGCGGCAGGAAGAGGCAGGCAAGGAGGAGCAGGCGCCGGACGAGCATGGAATACAGTCTATGTCAAAGCCCGCTTCCGGGCAAGGCTTGCGGTCGACGTCGGAGGTCTAACCGGCTGAACTTTCAGGCGGCTTGCGCCGTCCATTGAAACGGCCCCTTGCCCATTGCCTCGGGCGATGTTTTTCTGTTAAGTGGTCCCCGGGGGGAGACAGTCCGTCGCGGGCCGCGCCCCTCATCGACGGGTATCAATCCGGGGTCTGTCCCGGATGCATTGCGTTCAATCTCTAAAATCATTTTTTCGAGGAGTCCGCCATGGGTTACAAGATCACCGTTGACGAGGACAAGTGCATCGGCTGCGGCAGCTGCGTGGACATCTGCCCCTCCGAGGTTTACGAGCTGCAGAACGAGAAGGCCGCCGTGGTCAACCTCGAGGAATGCGTGGGCTGCGAGTCCTGCGTGGAGTCCTGCGAGCAGGGCGCCATCACCGTCGAGGAAGAGTAGAACTTCCACTGCCGCGCGGGCAGTCCCTCCCGCGCCTTGACCCCCGGCCCGCCCGCCGGGGGTCTTTTTTTTCGCCGCAGGCACGAAGGCCTCCCCGCCCACCAAGCCGGGCTTGCGGGTTCCCCGGTTTTCCGCTAGGTTTGAAAAAATCTAGAAAAACTGAATAACGCAAAGGAACCAAGGGGTTGTCATGAAAACCCTGAAACTCGCGCCCATCGCGTTCCTGATCCTGTACCTGCTTGCCGGCTGCGCCGCCCGGCAGCAGACCAGCCTGCCCGGCGAGGTCGAACAGGCCGAGGAAACCGAGGCGGTTCTCGGGGCCGACCAGCCGCGCCACGCCGGGCAGGATGATCGGGCCAGGCCCCAGGCCAAGGCCCTGGCGCGCGAGTCCGACCTCTCCGACCATCAGATCGCGGCGCTCAAGCAGTCCCTGGGCAAGGACGCCTTCGACCAGACCGGCGCGGGTTCCTGGTCCGAGCTGCCCGGGCTCACGGCGGCCCACGCCACCCTGCCCGTGGGCTCCAAGGTCGAGGTCACCAACCTGGACAACAGCCGCCGGTCGGTGGTCATGATCACCGACCGCAACCCCAAGGACGGGCGGCTCATCGAGGTGTCCCGCTCGGCCGCCGAGCAGTTGGGCATGACCGGCTCGGACACGGCCCAGGTCGGCCTGCGGGTGCTGGACCGGCCCCGGGGCAAGGCCGCCAAGGCGGCGGCCAAGGCGGCGGCCGCTGCCGCGAAAAAGCCCAAGGCCGCCCCCGCGCGCAAGCCCACCCGGGTCGAGGAGGACGAGAACGCGGTGAGCCCGGAGGACCGGATCACCGCCGACGAGGCCGAGGGCCGCGTGAGCGCCCCGAAAGCCGCCTCCAAGGCCAAGTCCTCGAAGACCAAGGCGGCGCAGGCCAAGGCGCAGCCCGCCCCTGCCAAGGCGCAGGCCAAGGCCAAGGCTGAACCGGCTGCGGCCAAGACGCCCGCCCCTGCCAAGGCGCAGGCCGCTCCGTCGGCCGCGGGGGGCCGCTACTACGTGCAGGTGGGATCGTTTTCCAGCAAGGCCAACGCCGAGGCGCTGGTCAAGCGCCTCAAGGCCCAAGGCTACGGGAACTCGCGCATGACGGAGAGCCGCAAGGACGGCAAAACGCTCTACCGGGTCCAGGCGGGCGCCTTCGCGGACAAGGCCCGCGCGGGCGCGGCCCAGGGCGCGCTCAAGGGGGAGTTCCCCTCGAGCTACGTCGTGGGCGACTAGGGGTTCAGCTCGGCCCTGAACTTGCGGGACAGGCGGAAGACCACGACCTTGCGCGGAGGCAGGGTGATGGTCTGGCTGGTCTGCGGGTTGCGGCCCTTGCGGGCCTTCTTGGGATAGGCCTCGAACTTGCCGAAGCCGCTCACGAGCAGGGCGTGGTCCTTCTTGATGGACTGTTTCATGAGATCCAGCACCACCTCGACCAGCTCCTTGATCTCGGCCCGATTCTTGTCCGTCTTCTCGTAGATGTAATCCACGATGCCGGCCTTGGTCAGGGTCTGCCCACTCATGTTCGCCTCCTTGAGGGCCGACGGCCCGTCTCAGATCCTGGCGCGGATGGCTTCGGCCAACCGGACCATTTCCTCCTGCCCGGCATAGGACGACTGGGGCCAGAGGGCCAGCCCGTCGCCCGCGTTCCGGGGAATCAGGTGGAAGTGGGCGTGGGGCACCACCTGCCCCGCCGCCGCGCGATTGTTCATGCCCACGTTGAGTCCTTCCGCGCCGGTGGCCTCGACCACGGCCCGTCCCACGGCCTGCATGGCCGCCAGGAGGTCGCCGCCCAGGTCGGCGGGCAGGCTCCAGAGGTCGGGATAGTGCGCCTTGACCACCACCAGGGCGTGTCCCTTGCGCACCGGGGCGATGTCCAGAAAAGCCAGGATCGTTTCGCTCTCGTACAGCTTGGCGCAGGGAATCTCCCCGGCCGCGATCCGGCAGAAAATGCATTCACTGGACATTCCCAAGCCTCCCAACCAGTTGCAAAAAACGGCTTGAAACCTCGATCACCGGGGCCAAGCTCCACGTATACAATTGTATTTATCTCAACCGCATTGGTATATCAAGGAATATCCTCGGGCCGACGCGGGGAGGCCGCCGGGGCCGAAGAATCGTCGGAAGCGGCCGCGTACTCCGGGGCCAAGGCCTGGAAAGCCGCCCGGATGGCCTCGGCGTCGTGGATTTCCGCCGCCCGGGCCAGCCGCTCCACGCCCCGCGCCACGACCAAGGGGTCCGGCGGCGCGGAGCCCAGGACGAGAATCTTCTCGTGTTCCGTGCGCAAAATGCCCTCGCCCTCGGTGATCAGCTCCTCGCGCAGCTTCTCCCCGGGCCGCAGGCCGGTGAAGACGACGCGCACGTCCCGGTCCGGCTCCTTGCCTGAAAGCCGGATGAGATCCCGGGCCATGTCCGCGATCTTCACCGGCACTCCCATGTCCAGGACGAAGACCTCCCCGCCCCGGCCCATGGCTCCGGCCTGGAGGATGAGCTGGGCCGCCTCGGTGATGCTCATGAAGTAGCGCGCGGCCTCGGGGTGGGTCACGGTCACGGGCCCGCCGCGCTCGATCTGGCGGCGGAAGAGCGGGACCACCGAGCCGCTGGAGCCGAGCACGTTGCCGAAGCGCACGGCCATGAAACGCGTCGGCCCGCCCGCGAAGCAGGCCATGAGCAATTCCGTGACCCGCTTGGACGCGCCCATGACGTTGGCCGGGCGCACGGCCTTGTCCGTGGACACGAGCACGAAGCGTTCCACTCCGGCGGAGACGGCCGCGGCCATGAGCTCCCGTGTGCCGAGCACGTTGTTGCGCACGGCCTGCCAGGGGTTCTCCTCCATCATGGGCACGTGCTTGTAGGCCGCCGCGTGAAAGATCACGGCCGGACGGTGTTCGGCCAGAACTCGGTCCAGGAGCTCCCGGTCGGTGACGCTGCCGAGCACCGCAGCCAGATCACGGAAGCCCATCTCCCGCTCCAGCTCGTCGCGCACGGCGTAGAGATTGTACTCGCCCTGGTCCAGGAGCACGAGCCGCGCGGGGCCGAAGCCGATGATCCGGCGGGCCAGCTCCGAGCCGATGGAGCCGCCGCAGCCCGTGACCAGAACCACCCGCCCGGCAAGCATGGAACGGATGCCCGCCTCGTCCAGGCGCACTTCCTCCCGGCCCAGCAGGTCGGGGTAATCCACCTCGCGCAGGGCCGCCGCCACTCCGGAGCCGTCCAGCAGCCGGTCCAGGGCGGGCAGGATCTTGTGCGGCAGCCCCGTGGCCCGGCAGGTCTCCAGCATGGCCCGCATCTCTTCCGGCGTGGCCCGCGAGACCGCGATGATCACCTCGTCCACGGACTCGCGCGCGGCCACGGCCGCCAGTTCCGACACGGGCCCGAGCACGGGCAGGTCGTGGATGGTCCGGCCGCGCTTGGCCGCGTCGTCGTCCAGGAAACCGACGGGCCGCAGCCCCAGCCCCGGATCGGCGGCCATTTCGCGCAGAAGCATCTCCCCGGCCCGGCCCGCGCCCACGATGAGCGCGCGGCGGCCGGGACCGGCGGCCGCGCCGAAGCGCCGGGCGAAGAACGTCCGCACCCCGAGGCGCAGTCCCGAGGTCAGCAGCAGGGCCAGCAACCCGTCCAGGACGAAGACGCTGCGGGAAAAACCCACGAAACCGTGCCGGTAGAGGATGACCACCACCAGGAGCACCTCGGCCAGGGCCACGGCCCGCACCAGGCGCTTCAGGTCGGCCAGACCGGTGTAGCGCCACATGCCCCGGTAGAGGCCGAAAATCAGGAACAACACGGCCTTGAGCGGCACGGCCAGGATCAGGACGCCGGGAAGCTGCTCCATGAAGGCGGGCGGCGGGGCGAAGTCGAAACGCAGTTGGTAGGCCAGCCAGAGCGAAAGGCCGAAGAGCGCGGCGTCGGCCCCGGCCATGATCCAGAAACGCGGGTTGCGCGCGTTGGCCAGGGGCGCGCGCATCAGGCCTTCCCCGCCGCCTCCAGGAGGACGCGGGACACGGCCCGCACGTCCTCCCGGGTCATGGCCGTGCCCGAGGGCAGGCAGAGCCCGCGCGCGAAAAGCTCCTCGCTCACGGCCCCGCCGAAGACCCGCGCGTCCCGGAACACGGGCTGGAGGTGCATGGGCTTCCACAAGGGCCGGGATTCGATGTCCCGGGCCTCCAGGGCCAGGCGAGCCTCCTCGGGCCCCAGGCCGAAGGCCTCCCGGTCCAGGAGGACCACCGAGAGCCAGCGGTTGCCCCGGCACCACTCCGCCTCGGGCATGGACGTGACGCCCGGGGCCCGGCCCAGGAACTCACGGTATTCGTCGAAGATCTCCCGCCGCCGCTCCACCCGGCCGGGCAGGGCCCGCAGCTGGCCCAGGCCGATGGCGGCCAGCACGTTGCTCAGGCGGTAGTTGTAGCCGAGGGTGCTGTGCTCATAGTGCGGGGCCGGGTCGCGGGCCTGCTGCGAGAGCCGCCGGGCCTCGGCGATGAGGGCCCCGTCGTCCGAGGCCAGCAGGCCGCCGCCCCCGGCGGTGATGATCTTGTTGCCGTTGAAGGAGAAGGCCGCCGCGCGCGCGCCCTGGCCCGCGTGCCGTCCCTTGTAGCGGGAGCCCACGGATTCGGCCGCGTCCACCAGCAGGGACACGCCGCGGCGGTCGCAGATTTCCTGAAGCCGGTCATAGTCCGCGCAGTGGCCGTAGAGGTCCGTGGGCATCACGGCGCGCACCACGCGGCCCTCGCGGGCGTAGGTCTCCAGGGCCTCCTCCAGGAGCGCGGGGTCCATGGTCCAGGTGGTCCGGTCGCAGTCCACAAAGGCGAGCTCCGCGCCGAGCTGCGCGGCCGGGGCCACGCCGCCCACGAAGGTCAGGGTCGAGGCCAGGACCACGTCCCCGGGCCCTACCCCGAGCATGCGCAAGCCCAGATGCAGGGCCGCCGTGCCGCTGGACAGGGCCAGGCAATGGCGGATGCCGGACATCTCCGCGAAGGCCCGCTCGAAGGCCTCGAGCATGGGGCCCAGGGGCGCGATCCAGCCCGAGTCGAAGGCCTCCCGGACCAGCTCGAACTCCTCCCCGCTCAGGTGCGGCGGTGAAAGAAACATGCGCGGCATGCGGTTCTCCCGGGCCGGAGGGGCACGCCACGGGCTCCCGGCCGGTTTGCGATCGTGGACGCCGTTCCGGCGTTGGAAAGATCAGCGGGGGCGGGCGGGCACGCCCACCACGGTGATTCCGGGGGCCACGTCGCGCACGGCCACGGCCCCGGCCCCGACCACGCACCCGTCGCCCAGACGCACACGCGGCAGGATCGTGGCCCCGATGCCCACCAGGGCATCCTCGCCCACGACGCATTCGCCGCCCAGGACCGCGCCCGGGGCCACGTGGGCGTGGGGCCCGACGCGGTTGTGGTGCTCCACGACGCAGCCGGTGTTCAGGATGGTGTCCGCCAGGATCACGGCCCCGGTGTTGACCACGGCCCGGGCGCAGACCATGCAGCCTGGCTCCAGGATCACGCCCGGGGCCAGCACGGCCGAGGGATGCACGGCGTTGGCGAAGACTTCGCCCGCGCGCAGGAGATGTTCGTACAGACGGCGGCGGCGGGCGTTGTCCCCGATAGCCACGATGACCGCGTCGTGAGGCACGGCGTTCAGGTCCTGGTCCTGGCCGAGCACCGGCAGGCCCAGGAAGACCCGGCCCTGGAGGTTCGGGTTGCCGTCCAGGAAGCCGACGGGATTCACGTCCGCGTCACCCGCCGCCCGCATGGCCAGGAGGATGTCGGCCACCACCTGTCCGTGGCCCCCGGCGCCGATGACGAGAACGTCCATGGGTCAACCCTCCGAGAGAATGAGACGCACGGTCTCGATCACGTCGGCCACGTCCGCGTCCGAGAGCTTGGGCGAGAGCGGCAGGCTCACGGTGCGCCGCCCGATGGTCATGGCCTCGGGCCAGTCCTCGGGCCGCCAGCCGTAGCGCTGCTGATAATAGGGATGCTCGGGCACGGACAGATAATGCACGCCCACGCCGATGCCCTCGCGGGTCATGCGGGTGAGGAAGTCGTCGCGGGACACGCCGCAGCGGGCCTCGTCCACCAGGATGGTGTAGAGGTGCCGGGCGTGGCGGGTGTTCGGCTCTTCGGGCGCGGGCAGGCCCAAGGGCAAATCCGCGAAGGCCCGGTCGTACATCTCCCAGACCGCCCGGCGGCGGACATGGTTCTCCTCCACGCGGGCCAACTGGTGGATGCCGATGGCGGCCTGGAGGTCCATCATGTTGTACTTGAACCCGGCCTCGACCACGAAATAGTGCTTGTAGCCCTCATCCCCGAAACGCTTCCAGGCGTCGGCGGACATGCCGTGCAGGCCCAGGATCTTGATCCGGGCCATGCGCTCGGCGTCCGAGGACACGACCATGCCGCCCTCGCCCGTGGCCACGTTCTTGGTGGCGTAGAAGCTGAAGCAGCCGAGATCGCCGAAGGTGCCCGCGTGGCGGCCGCGCCAGGTGGTCTCGATGGCGTGGGCGCAGTCCTCCACCAGGAACAGACCGTGCTCCCGGGCCAGGGAGGTGAGCGCGTCCATGTCGCAGGACCGGCCCGCGAAGTGCACGGGCAGGATGGCCTTGGTGCGCGGGGTGATCTTCTCGCGCACACGCTCGGGGTCGATGTTCATGGTCCGGGGGTCCACGTCGGCCAGGACCGGCGTGCCTCCGGCGTGGATGATGGCGTTCACCGAGGCGCAGAAGGTCAGCGGCGTGGTGATGACCTCGTCGCCGGGCTTGAGATCCAAGGCCACCAGGGCCAGGTGCAGGGCCGCGGTGCAGGAGTTCAGGGCCGCGGCGTGGGGCGCGCCCACGTAGGCCGCGAAGTCGCTCTGGAAACGGGCCACCTTGGGCCCGGTGCCGAGCCAGCCGGAACGCATGCTGGCCACGACCTCGTCCACCTCCTCCTGGAGGATGAGCGGCGAACCGAAGACGAGAAAGCGCTCCTTGGGGCGTACGGGCATGGGATCATTCTCCGAGCAGGCCCAGGGCGCGGGGGTAGAGTTCGCCCTGGAAGGTGAGTTCGGCCGCGCCCTGGAGGAAGACCTTGCCGTCCTCCAGGCTCACGCCGAGGGTTTCGCCGCCGGTGGTGGTCAGGGCGGCCGAGGGGCCGGTGAGGCCCAGGCCGGCGGCAACGATCTGGGAGGCGGCCGCGCCGGTGCCGCAGGCGTAGGTTTCGTCCTCCACCCCGCGCTCGTAGGTGCGCAGGAGCATCCGGCCCTTGTCCAGGACCTGGACGAAATTCACGTTGGTCCCGGCCGGGGCGAAGCGGCCGTGGAAGCGGATGTCGTGGCCGAGCTTGCGCACGTTCACGGCCGCGACGTCCTCCACGAAGAGCACCGCGTGGGGCACGCCCATGATCACGAAGTGCAGACGCAGGATGTCCGAGCCCAGGCTCAGGTCGATGTCCAGGGTCAGGTCGCGGGGCGGGGTGAGCTGGACCTTGACCAGCCCGGACTCCGGAAAGACCTCGGCGGCGATGGGACCGGCGTCCGTGCCGAAGGAGTGGCGCTCCGGGGCCAGGCCGATGGCGTGGGCCAGCCTGCCCGCGCAGCGCGAGGCGTTGCCGCACATCTCGGCCCGCGAGCCGTCGGAATTGTAGAAATGCCAGCGATAGGCCAGGCCGGAGCCCGCCGGGGCGGCGTCCAGGAAGCAGAGGCCGTCCGCGCTCACGCCGAAGGCCCTGCGGCAGACCTTGCGGGCCCAGCCGGCCATGTCCGCCTCGGGCACCTTGGCCGAACGGTTGTCGATGAACACGAAGTCGTTGCCGCAGCCCTGCATCTTGTAGAAGGGCACGCCGTTGTCGAAGATGGTGCTCATGAAGCCTCCCAAACGGCCATCCTTGGAGAAAAACCCCCGGCCGTCAAGGCTTGAATTGCGAGACGAGCATCCCCGAGAGCATCAGGCCGCAGCCCAGGACGCCGCGCAGGTCCATGCCCTCGCCCAGGAGCAGGACTCCGGCCAGGGCCGCGAACACGGTCTCCAGGTTGAGGATGATGGCCGCATGGGCGGGTTTGGCGTCGCGCTGGGCCACCACCTGAAGGGTGTAGGCCACGCCCACGGACATGAAGCCGCCGTAGAGGATGGGCCAGAGTCCGCCCCGGAGTCCGGCCAGGGTGATCTCCTCGCCCGCCAGGGCCACGCCCAGGCTGAGCACGGCGCAGACCGCGAACTGGATGCTCGAGAGGCGCACGGCCTGCCCGGCGGTCATGCCCGGGGTCAGCCAGCCGATGAGCAGCACGTGTCCGGCCCAGAAGAACGCGCCGATGAAGATGAGCACGTCGCCGAAATTGACGCTCAGACTCTCGCCCACGGAGAGAAAGTAGAGCCCGGCCAGGGCCAGGCCCGCGCCGATCCACGTGCCCAGTCCGATGCGTTGGCCCAGGAAGCGGCCCAGGAGGGGCACCAGGACCACGTACATGCCGGTGATGAAACCGGCCTTGCCCGCCGTGGTGTGGATGATGCCCTGCTGCTGGAGCGTGGCCCCGGCGAAGAGCACCAGGCCCAGGAGCAGGCCGCCCCGGACCATGCCCAGGGGCGGGCGGCGCAGGGTCCGGCCGCTCTCGCCGCGCTCCAGGCGCAGGAACAGCGGCGCCAGGGCCAGGGAGCCCAGGGCGAAACGCACGCCGTTGAAGGTGAAGGGGCCCATGTGCTCCATGCCCAGGCGCTGGGCCACGAAGGCGCAACCCCAGATGAGGGCGGTGATCAGGAGCAGGATGTTGGCGACGGCGCTGCGGTTCATGGATTCTCCGGAAAGAGGGGGAAGCGAACGCCTCTTCTGCCCCTTCGGGACACGGATATCAAGCCCCCTCCGGGAGGTCACGGAAAGGCGGGGGAGGAATGTGCCGGGGGCTACCACTCCACGGGCAGGCGGACCTTCTGCTTGGCCTTGTTCTGGAACAGCACGAAGCCGTTGTCACGGCCATGGACGTAGAGGTCGCGGGTCACGGCCACGTCCTGACGGCAGTATTCGGTGATGAGGTCCAGGCGGCCCTCCTTCCACCACTTGAGCGCCATGAGGCCGTCGGCGGACTTGCCCGCGCCCAGGGTGGCCTGGGCCAGGTTGTCCAGCTTGAGCCGGTAGCCCAACCGCTGGTGGACCTTCTCCAGCATGTCCAGGGTGGGCAGGCTGTGGAAGGGGAAGGGCGTCACGCCCTGGAGCACGGAGTAGTCGAAGCGGCGCACGTTGAAGCCCACCACGAGGTCGAAGCCGCGCAGGAATTCGGCCATGGCGGGCACCTCCTCCTGCGGAAAGTCCCGGAACTCCTCGCGCGCGGAGTCCCAGACCACGGCGATGCTCACGCCCATCCGGTCGGCGCGGTTCCAGCCGCCCACCTCGTCGGCCCCGTAACGCGTCTCCACGTCGAGCACGGCGAAATGCCGGGGAGCGGCTTTCCGCAAAAGCAAGGGCTGCTGGGGCTGCGGCGTCTGGGGCATGGGCGTTTCCTCCCGGGCCGCGATTTCCGGCGGCCGACCTTCGCGGATGCTCCGCAGTACGAAGCGCGCCGCGTCCTTGTCAATGGGGCGGTTGCCGGAGCCGCACTTGGGCGAGTGCACGCAGGAGGGGCAGCCGGTTTCGCAAGGGCACTCCTCGATGGCCCGCAGGGTGGCGCTGACGAGTTCCTCGGCCCGGCCGAAGGCCTCGCGGGTCAGGCCCGCGCCGCCGGGCAGGCCGTCGTAGATGAACACCGCCGCCGAACCCACCTGGGGGTGGAAGGGTGTGGAGATGCCGCCCAGGTCGTTGCGGTCGGCCAGCACGAGCAGGGGCAGGATGCCGATGGCCGCGTGCTCCACGGCGTGGATGCCGCCCATGAAGTGCAGGTAGCCCTGCTCCGCCGCCCGGCGGATCTCGTCGGAAATTTCGAACCAGAGGCCCTCGGTCTCGAAGACCAGGGGCGGGAAGTCCAGGGGCGCCATGCCCAGGAGCTTGCCCCCGCGCACGGCCCGCTTTTCGTAGCCGGTGATCTCCTCGGTGACGCGCAGGCGGCCGAAGCTCACCCGCGCGCCGAAGGCCGCGCCGCGATCATGAACTTCCAGTATCTCCGTCGACTTGTGCCCGCGTACGCGGGTGTAGTAGGCCACCCGCCGGGGCTCGGCCAGCACCCGGTTCGTCTCCAGGTCCATGTCCGCGATGACGTAGCTCTGGCCCCGGTGGAGGTAGACCGCGCCGGGGTGGGTCTCGCGGAAGGCCCGGAAGGCGTCGATGGTCCCGATCTCCCGGCCCTCGTGATCCTCGATGTGCAGGCTCCGGCCCGCGCCGCGCAGGTCCAGGTCGCGGTGCGGCCGCCTGCGTCCGGCCACCACCTCCTTGCCGTCCTCGGTGAAGAACAGCCCGCCCTCGGCGAGGAGATGCTCCACCCGCGCCCGCACCGGCTCCTCGGCCAGATAGGGCTCGCCCAGGCGCAGGGACAGCTCGGCCGTGGCGCAGACCAGGTGCCGGTCCAGGATCACCGGGTTGTGGGGGTTGAGCACCGCGCACTCCGGCGGCCGGGCGAAGAAGTCCTCGGGGTGGCGCATGAAGTACTGGTCCAGGGCGTCCTCACCGGCCACCAGGGCCACGGCCGAGTCGCGCAGGGAGCGGCCCACCCGGCCGCCGCGCTGGAGCGTGGCCATGACCGTGCCCGGGTAGCCCACCAGGATGCAGAGGTCCAGGCCGCCGATGTCGATGCCCAGCTCCAGGGCGCTGGTGGAGATCACCGCCAGCAGTTCGCCCGAGGACATGCGGGCCTCGATCTCCCGGCGCTCCTCGGGCAGGAAGCCCGCGCGGTAGGCGCTGATGCGCTCCCGGTACGGCCCGGAACGCTCCGAGGCCCAGAGGGCCACCAACTCGGTGAGCTTGCGCGACTGGCAGTAGACGATGGTTCTGAGCCCCCGGGCCAGGGCCGCCTGGAGAAGCAGGATCGCGGCCTGGGCCGGGCCGTCCGCCGGATTGAGAAAGACCATGTGCCGCCCGCCCTGGGCCGCGCCGGACTCCGTGACCGCCTCCACGGGCAGCCCCGTGAGCTGGGCGCAGAGCTGTTCCGGATTGCCCACCGTGGCCGAGCAGAAGATGAAGGTCGGGGTGGAGCCGTACAGGGCGCAGATCCGCAGGAGCCGCCGGAACAGGCAGGCCATGTGCGAACCGAACACGCCCCGGTAGGTGTGCACCTCGTCCACGACCACGAAGGACAGGCCCGCGAACAGCTCGGCCCAGGTTCCGTGGTGCGGCAGGAGCGAGAGATGCAGCATCTCCGGGTTGGTCAACAGGACGTTCGGCGGGGACTGGCGGAGCTTCTTGCGGCGGTAGGGGCTCGTGTCGCCGTCGTAGATCGCGGCCGTGGGAGCGCTCTTGCCCAGCGGCGCCGCCAACTCCTCGAAGGCCCGCAGCTGGTCCTGGGCCAGGGCCTTGAGCGGGAAGAGATAGAGCGCCTTGGAGTCGGGGTTGCGCAGGGCCTCCTCGATCACCGGCAGGTTGTAGCAGAGGGTCTTGCCGCTGGCCGTGGGCGTGGCCACCACCACGTTGCGGCCCGCGCGGGCCAGGTTCACGGCCTGGGCCTGGTGGACGTACAGCTCCGAAAGCCCCCGGGTCTCCAGCAGGCCGCGCATCGAGGCCCCCCAGGGCCGGGCGGGCTCGGCGAAGGTCGCCTCGCGGCCGGGCAGCAGGCGGTGATGCACCACCTGCCCTCCCAGGCGGGGGGAGTCCAGCAGGGCGGTGACGTATTCCAGGACAGGGTTCATCGGGGCGGAGCTTCCTCGGGCCGGGCGGTGGGATCGCGCCCGCTCTCCCCTCCTAGCGCCTGCCGCCGGAAAAGGCGAGTCCCCGGCCGGGAGGCCCCAGGGCGAGGGTTCCGCGTTTTTTTGTTGACCCGTCTACGGCCTCACGGTTTGTCCTCGGCCCACAAACCAAGGAGAATCCCATGACGGCCTTTTCCCGACACATGGCACGCACCTACAGCCACCTCTTCAGCTTCGCCCCGGAGGAGATCTTCCCCCTGCTCTGCCCGACCCGCGAGTACGACTGGATTCCCCATTGGTCCTGCGAACTGGTCCATAGCGTCTCGGGCTTCGCCGAGAGGGACTGCGTCTTCGTCACCCGGTTCCCCACGCAAGGCCGCGAGGTCTGGCTCCAGACCCGCCACGAGCCTTGCCGGGCCGTGGAGTTCGCGCGCATTGGCGCGGAGCGGACGATGCGCTACAGCATTGAACTGCTGCCCGCGCCCGGTGGCGCGGCCATGTGCGTGACCCAACGCGTGACCTACATCGGCGACGACGTGGAGGCGCGCAAGGCGGCCGACGACCGGCTCTTTACGGAGGAGATGCCGGGGCTGATGGCCCTCGTCGAGCGCTACCTGTCGCGCGGCGCGGTCCCCGGCGGGGAATAGGAACGGCAACCGGATCAGCGAGGACGCATCATGGGCTGGACCATCGGCAGGCTGGCCAAACGGCACGGCCTCTCGCGCAGCACCCTGCTGCACTACGACGCCATCGGCCTGCTGCGGGCCTCGGCCCGCGGCGGCGGCGACTACCGGGTCTACGACGCGGCCGACGACGAACGGCTGGCGGCCATCCGCCGCTACCGCCGGGCCGGCCTGCCCCTGGCCGCCATCCGCGACCTTCTGAACGGAGGCGAAAACAGCCTAGCCTCCATCCTGGGGAGGCGGGTCGAGGACCTGGACGCCGAGATCGACGAACTCAAGCGCCAGCGCGCCTTCGCGCTCAGGCTCCTGGGCCGCGCGGACGATCTGCCGCCCGCCGGGATTCCCCTGGACAAAAAGCGCTGGACGGAACTCCTCCGCGCCACGGGCTTCAGCGAGGAGGACATGCGGCGCTGGCACGCGGCCTTCGAGCACTCGGACCCGGAGGGCCACCATCGCTTCCTGGAATTCCTGCGCATCCCGGCGGAGGAGATCGCGGCCATCCGCGCCTTCTCCTCCGCGCGGGAAGAAACTCTCCCTACGACTCCAGAAGCTCCAGGCACTCCGAGGTCGTGACCAGGCGGCAGTAGACCGCGCCCAGGGCGGCCAGAAACGCGCCGTGGACCTGGGCCGCCGGAATGGCCGCGCCCTGGAACGAGAGCGTCCTCGTGGCGCAGGCGTCCACCGGAACCACGCAGCCGAAGCCCAGGTCGAAGGCCGCGCGCACCGTGGCGTCCACGCACATGTGGGTCATCATGCCGCAGACCACCAACTCCCGGACCCCGGCCTCGCGCAGGAGGTCCAGCAACGGCGTGTCTCGGAAGCTGTTGGGAAAGCGTTTGAGCACCACGGCCTCGCCAGGGCGCGGCTGCACCAGGGGATGGAACTCCGCCCCCGGCGTGCCGGGCAGGAAGAAGGTCGAGCCCGGACGCGTGGACTCATGCCGCACGTGGAACACGGGCCAGCCCTTGTCCCGGAAGGCGAACAGCAGGCGCGCGGCCTGGGCCGCGGCCTCGGGCGAACCCACCAACTCCATGCGGCCGCCCGGGAAGTAGTCGGCCTGGATGTCGACGATCACCAAGGCTTTCATGGGAACACTCCTGTTCGGGAATGATGGTCAAGCGTTCCGGGGGAGCCCCCTCCTCCAAAGACCTTCATCAAAAGAGAAAGAAGGGACGACGCGGGGGGAACTTGGCATGAATCGGCGGCCTTGAAAAGACGGAACCGGGCCTGTCGGCGTTCTTGACGCCGCAAAGCCCGTTGCGTATCACCCCCTCACACGACGGTTTTCAACAAAGAGGTCTTTTTGAGCAGCATCAGCATGGATCGTGTCGCATCGGTTGTCGGCGAAAGCCGCGGCCGGTAGACGCGTCCGAAGCCCGAGCCTCCCCTCCCGGGAAGGCCCTTTCCGCCTCGGAGCGATCCGCTCCGTCCGCTCCGGTTCGGCATCCCCGGCCGGTCTTTCTCCGCTTTCGTCCGGCAACCATTCCTTGTCGTTTCCGCAGGCGAACCGCGCCGCGTCCGGCCCCGCGCCGTCACGCGGCATCCCCGCGCACAAGGAGTGTCGCAATGTTCATCCGAGACGAACGGCCTGACGACGTTTCGCGCATCTCGCGCATCCAATACGACGCCTTCAAGAACCACCCGGTCCACGCGCCCGGGGCCGAGCCCACGGAACACCGCATCGTCGAACGCCTGCGGGCGTCCGGCGGTCTGACCCTCTCCCTGCTGGCCGAGGCCGGGACCGAGGCCGTGGGACACATCGCCCTCTCGCCCGCCGTGGTGGGCGTGGCCCACGAGGGCTGGTTCCTGCTCGGCCCCGTCGGCGTACTGCCGCGCTTCCAGGGACAGGGAATCGGCTCGGCCCTGGTCCGCGCGGCGCTGCGGCGCATGCGCGGCGTGAGGGCCGACGGCGTCGTGCTGGTGGGGGAGCCCGCGTTCTACGCCCGCTTCGGCTTCGAGCGCGCGCCCGGCCTGTTCTACCCCGGCGTGCCGGAGCAATACGTCCTGGCGGCGTGCTTCAACGACGCGGTTCCCCGGGGCGCGATCATCGCCCACGAGGCCTTCGCCGAAGGCGCGTAGCGCCCACCGGCCCCAGCGACACAAACACCGGGGCTCCCGCCGCGGCGGGACGTCCCTCAAGGATAACGGCCATGCAATTGCACGACTTCGGTTTCGACCAATGGTTCGAGGCCCATGCCGCCGAATGCGGCATGGAGGGCTGCGGCTTCGCCCGCGTCACAGCCGTGGACCGGGGCTCCTGCCTCGTCAGGAACGCGTCCCGGGAAATCCCGGCCGAACTGTCGGGAAAACTGTCGTTCCAGATCGACAGCCCCGCCGAGCTGCCCTGCGTGGGCGACTGGGTGACGGCGCGCCTCTACAACGACGGGACCGCCGCGATCATCCAGCGGGTGTTTCCGCGCCGGACCTTCCTGCGCCGTCGCTCGCCCGGAACGATCGGCGGGGTCCAGATGATCGCGGCCAACATCGACACAGCCTTCATCATCCAGTCCTGCCGGGTGGACTTCAACCCCGCGCGGCTGGAACGCTATCTGGTCATGGCGGCGGACGGCGGCGTGGAGCCGGTGATCCTCCTCACCAAGGCGGACCTGACCGTCCCCGAGGAATTGGAGCACATCCTCGCCACCGTCCAGGCCCTCACCCCGACCCGGACGATCGCGCTCAGCAACGTCACCGGGCTGGGTTTCGACGCCCTGCGCCAGATGCTCGTTCCGGGCAGGACCTGCTGCCTGCTCGGCTCGTCCGGGGTGGGCAAGACGACCCTCACCAACCGCCTCCTGGGCCGGGAGGCCTTTGAAACGAAGTCCGTCAGCGGCACCGGGGAAGGCACCCACACGACGACGCGGCGGCAGCTCGTGGTCCTCGGCCAGGGCGCGATGCTGGTGGATACGCCCGGCATGCGGGAACTCGGCATGACGGACGCGGGCGAGGGGATCAACGAGGGCTTCGGGGAAATCACCGCGCTGGCGACGCAATGCCGCTACGCTGACTGCACCCACGAGCACGAGCCGGGCTGCGCGGTCAGGGCCGCGATCCACGCGGGCGAACTGGCCGAGGACCGCTACGCCGGCTATCTCAAGCTCAGAAAGGAATCCGAATTCGCGGCTCTGTCCACCCTGGGCAGGCGGCGCAAGGAAAAGGCCTTCGGCAAGTTCATGCACTCATTCAAGAAACAGCTGAAACGCTGACCCGCCCGCACCGGGCCGTCCTCTGGACGGCCCGGTTTTTTCCCAGGGGTCCAGGGGCCCCCGGCTTCGCCGGTTCATGGAAAGACGAAGCCCTCTCGTGCCTTTCTGAAACGGGGCGAAGCCCCAGAGGATTCCAGGCGGGTTCGCGGGGCGGTCTAGCGGCCCGAGACGGGACCAAAGTCCTGAGCCTCCAGACCGGAGCGGAGGCCGACCGACGCGGAATGTTGCCCGCGAAAATGCGTTCTGATAGCCTGATCAAGGGAGTATATCCTACCGGCCCGGCCTCGCCCCGCGAGACGCGCCCTCGGCGCCGGAGGTTCATGGACGAGGGCGTGATGACGCGCACCATCCCCGGCCGCGCGCGTCATGAGAGCACAGCGTTGACGACACGGAGGTTCTCATGAAAATGCCTGAGCACCCGGTGCTCCAGCACCGCTGGGCGCTACGGGACGGAAAAGAAGGGAAGACCCTTGTGTATTACGGGCTGCGCAATCCGCCGCGCCAGCATGAGTCCGTGGTGCCCATTCCCGACTTTCTCGCCGAGGCGCTGAACCGGCTTGATGGCTCGGCCGACCTGGACAGCCTGCCGCGATCCGTACGCGAAAGCGGGGACTTCCTGCGCCTGGTGGAGCAGCGGATCGTGGTGGACCTGCCGGAGCAGCGCAAGCCGTCCACGGCCGAGCACAAGCGGTCCTGCGTCCGGTGCGTGGCCGACGACCACCTGTTGCCCGGGCTGGAGTTCGATGAACGCGGTGTGTGCGCCTTCTGCCAGTGCTACGAGCTGGCCGAACGGGATGGCGGGTCCGCCGGACCGCGCAACCAGGTGGATGACGCCGAACTCCTGTCCATCGCCGCCGCCAACAAGGAGTCCCGGTTCGACGTCATGGTCCTGTGCACCGGAGGCAAGGACTCCACCTATCTCTTATGGTATCTGGCCAAAAAGCTCGGGCTCCGCGTTCTCGCCGCATCCTGGAACATGCCGTACACCAACGAGACCTGCCGGAGGAATCTCCGCCGCGCTCTTGAACTGCTGCCACAGGTCGAACTGGTGGAGCGGACCCTGCCCTGGAACGACATCCGCGCCGCCATGCGCGCCCAGTTCGGCAACGTGGGCGTGCCGTGCCTCTGCCCGGTGGTGGCCCATGTGTTGTTCTTCCCCCTGGCCACGGAGGAGCGGATTCCGATAGTCATGCAGGGGGTTGAGGAAGTGCAGCTGGCGGTCATGAGCTATGTGCTGCGCAATCTGCGGCCGGGCAAGGGGCAGTCCAAGCCCGCGCCGCCGTCCATCCGCGAGCAGACCCTCCAGTTCCTGGAGATGGTGGCCGACGCTCCCGAACCCGCCGATCCCTTTTCCATGACAGCGGATTTCATCAACTACCAGCGGTCCATCCGAAGCGTCCTCGATCCGATCTATGCGCCGTTCGACCGCATGCTGCGAGGGGCCAGACTGGACGAATCCGCATTCCTGCCGCAGCTGCGGCGTCTCAGGACGAACGAGCTGTACGGCACGTGGTCGGAGGTCGCGGAGCTCATGCACAAGGAGATGGACTGGAGAATGCCGCCGGGCCAGAAGGGACTGCTGCACACCAGCTGCCGCATTGAGAAGGTCAAGGACTACTGCCAGTACATGCGCTTCCGCAACATGCGCTCCACCTACTTCCCGCAATCCATCGTGGAGGTGAGCGCCGGGGTCTTCTTCGGGCTGCTTTCCCGCGAGCAGGGGCTGAAGGAAGTGGCGGAGTTGGGCTATCACCACGAGCCGGAGGTCATGGCCGAGCTGCTCGAAGACCTGAAAATGGGCGAGAGCGACCGCAAGACCCATGGAGAAGCCGTCTATTCCCTGTGCAACTGCTCCGAAGGGCTCCGAGGGGATCATGAACGATGACTTCCTGAACCGGGCGCTGCCCATCTTCACCGAGGCGGGCTTCGCGGTCATCAGGAGCAAGCTCGTCGCCTTCGCCGGCCTGGGCGGCGTGGGCGGCGGCGCGTTTCTGGCCCTGGTCCGCTGCGGGGTGACGCGGTTCCGCCTGGCGGAAAACGGCGTCTTCGACCCCCCGGACATGAACCGGCAGGCCGCGGCCTTCGGCCACACCATGGAACGGCGCAAGCTCGAAGTCTACGCGGAGCTGGCCCGGTCCATCAATCCCGATGTGGAGCTGGAGCTCTTCCCGGAAGGGCTCGACGAGGACAACCTCGAACGGTTCCTGGCCGGAGCGGACCTGCATGTGGGGGTGATCGACGCGGAAAAGGGGGCCGAGGTCAAGGCCAAGGCTCCGGGCCTGATCCAAAAGCACGGTCTTCCCATGTTCACTTGCGGGGCCGTCGGTTTCGGCTCCGTGCTGGTGGGCCACGAGCCCGGCGGCATGATGCCGGAGGAGTTCTGGCGACTGGCGAAGGAGAAATCCAGCGGCGGCGGCCTGCTGCCGTCAATGCTCGAAGATTTCTTCAATCGTCCGGTGATGGAGCGCATCGCCAGGGGCTTGGCCTCCGGCAAAGCGCCCACCACGGCCATCGGATGCTTGGCGGCGAACGCGCTGCTGGCTTGCGAAGTCCTCGTCTGCCTGTTGCGGGGCACCGGTCTGGTGGACCGCGAACCGATCTACGCCCCGCGGTTCACCATGGTGGATTTCCTCAGCCAGAGACTGGTCGTGGGCGACGTGAGCCTTGGGGAATGACGGCCCGCCTCCCTGGCGTGATCTTCCCCTCTGGAGCCGAAAATGGACCGCAAGGAACTGATCCGCACGCTTGAGGAGTCGCGCCGGGAGATCGAGCCCGGCCAGGATGTCGGCATCGAGCCTTTTCGTCCCGAGGACGCCCTGGGCGTCGCCCTGGCCTACCATGAGGCCTATGGCGACGCCTTTCCGCTTGAATATGTCTACGACCCGGCGGAGATCGCCCGCCGCAACGCCTCGGGCGACCTGCACACCGTGGTGGCCAGGACCCCCAAGGGGGAAGTGGTGGGACTTTTCGGGCTGTTCCGCCCCGCCCCCAATCCCGAGGTCTACGAGGCCGGGCAGCTCATCGTCCGGAAAAGCTACAGGAAGCGGAACGTGGCCACGGCCCTGAACGAGGAGGCGCTCGACCACCTCCCGTTGCGCCTGCGGCTGCCCGTGATGTTCTGCGAGGCGGTCGGCAATCATGCGGCTTCACAGCATCTGAGCGAAGTCAAAGGCATGGCGTTCACCGGGCTTGAGGTGGAGAGCATGCCGCCCCTGGCCTCCGCCAAGACGGACGGCCCAGCCCGCAACATCTCGCTGTTTTTGTTGTTCAAGGTCTTTGAAAAATCCCCCCGCGCCGTACACCTGCCCGGGGCGTACCAGGCCTTTTGCGAGGGGGTCTATGCGGAGCTGGCCTTGCCCCGCACCATCCTGCCCGGGAAACCTCCAGCGGACGATACGGTGGTCGCGAGCCGGTTCGTCCTCCCGGAAATCGGGCTGGTGCGCCAGACCGTGCAGCGCTGCGGCAGGGATCTTGGCGAGCTCGTCACCGCCTCCGAAGCCGCGGCCGGGGAGCGGGGCTTGGTCCAGGTGTTCCTGAACCTCGGCGACGCCGCCGCGCCCCAGGCCGTGGAGGCCTTGCGGGACAGGGGATATTTCTTCTCCGGCCTGCTGCCTTACTGGTTTGGAGCGGACGGCCTGGCCATGCAGAAGGTCGGCCGGGAGCCGGACTGGGAGGCCATTCAGGTCTGCAGCCCGAAAGCCGACGCGGTCCGCGTCATGGTTCGGGAAGACTTCAAACGCGCCTGGAAGGGCCGACGTTCATGATCTGAACCGCCCGGGCGTTCCCCTTGCCGCCATCAGACGGCGCGCGCGGCAACGGCCTCCCCGGCCGGGCTGGACCGCCCCGCGACGGCGCGTTTTCCGATCAGGCCGAGAATGTTGTCGCGCGCGATCATGCGGGCCGTCTTCGGGGGCAGGCGGTCCAGCAGGGCGTTGTACTTGAGGACGTTGGCGGGATACTTGTCCCAGTGCCCCACCACGTCCGTGCCGACCATGAAGCGGCCGGGCCGACGCGCGATCAGCTCCGCCCAGGTCGCGAAGGACGCCTCATCCTTGGCGATGTAGTTCTCGAACACCAGCCAGGAAAGATCGAAATAAAGGTTGGAGTGGCGCTGAAGCGCGCCCTCGGCGATCTCCGGCAGGTTGGAGAGCTCCACCCGGCGCGAGACGCCCACGTGCGCCCAGACGATGTTCGTCTTGCGGTTGTGGCGCAGGGCGTTCTCCATCTCCCCGAGGTAGAGGGGCTCGTCCATCTGCACGCCGGAGATGTTGTGATGGATGATGACGGGCATGCGCATTTCGGCGGCCAGGTCGTAGACGGGCAGCAGGGCGGGATGGTCCGGCCGGGGCGGCTCGCCGTAGGTCTGGGCAGTGAGGTCGTCGTGGCGGCACATGATCTCGCCGATGCCCGCGATGAGGCCGGGATATTCGCCCAGAAGCCGCCGCAGGAGATCGGCCGCGTTCATGTCGTTGGCGTTGACGCCGCAGATGAAGGGCAGGAAGCGCGAGCGGATGTGCGCCGGGGCCTGGGAAAGGTGCTTGAGCAACAGGAAGTCCGTGCCGGAATAGTAGTAGCAGCGCGAGTCGTTGGACAGGTAGTACTTGGGCTTCCTGGGCGCTGACGGGTCCCATTGCTTGATCATGGGCATCCCGAACAGCACGGCCCGCTCCACGTTGGCCGCGTTCATGGCCGCCACCAGCCGCTCCAGTCCGTCCGTGACCTGGAGAAAGTCCAGGTAGTGCAGATGGCAGTCCACATAGCTGTGGCCGGAAAACACGGGCGGCTCGACGGCCTCGGGCTGGTTGGCCGACCCTGCGGCCAGCAGGCGGACGGGCAGGGACGCGAGACCGGCGGCGGCCAGGGACGCCTTGAGAAAATCACGACGCTTCATGCGGCCCTCCTCTTTTCGTTGAAAAGCATCCGGTTTCCGCGCCTTTCTGAAATGGGGCGAAGCCCCCCGGCTTCGCCGGTTCATGGAAAGGCAAAAAAACTCCCGCACCTTTCTGAAACAGGGCGAAGCCCCCCGATTTTCAGTCCTCGTCGCCCAGGGCCGGGACGAAGCCCGCGCGACGCAGGGCGGCCAGCCCGGGGAAGCCGTCCGGATCGTCGGGCGGCAGGAGGAAGCGGCGGCGGCCGTCGTCCAGGATTTCGCGCAACCGCACCAGGGCGGCGTGGGCCAGGGCCCGGGAGCCGAAAAACGCCTCGGGGTCCGGGAAGGGGCGCAGGGCCGCGACGAACGGAGCGCAGTGGCGCAGGGGGGTCAGTATCTCCTCCGTGGCTCGGGCCGTGGGCTGTTCATGGCCCAGGGCGGCCAGGAAGAGCCGGGGCAGATTGAGAACCAGCCGGAGGCCCAGGCCGTTGCGGTCCAGGAGGCGGCCGAGGGCCACGAGGTCCGGGGCCCGGGCCACCAGGGGCTGGGGCGCGTCCGGGGTCTCGGCGCAGCGGTTTTCGAGCAGCAGGCGCACACCGGGGCGGCGGCGGGCCAGTTCGGCCTCGAAGGGCCGGTAAAGAATGAGGAACTCCTCCAGGCCGAGACAGTCGGCGCGCAGCGGCGGGGAGAGCACGAGCAGACGCGGGGCGGGCAGATCCCGGACGAGGCGGTGGAAGTGGAGGTAGAACTCACGGGTCCAGGGCTGGCCGGACCAGAGCCGGGGCAAGCCGTCGCGGCGGGCGTCGCGCAGCATGTTCAGGCCCCTGAGCAGGGGCGAGACGCAGGCGCGGGGCTCGTCGCCGGTTTCGGCGCGCAGGGCGTAAAGCCCGTCCGGGGCCGGAGGGCGGGCGTCCAGGTGGCCGGGATGCTCGGTCCAGGCGCCCGGAGGCGCGTCGACGGGCGGATGGACCTGGACCAGTCGGCTCATGGCGGAGGCCCGGGCTACTTGCCCGCCAGGTTGTACTTCTTGAGCTTGTACTGGAGGTTGCTCTTGGACAGCCCGAGGAGGTCGGCGGCATGGGACTGGACGAACTCGCAGCGGACCAGGGCCCGGCGGATGACCGCGGCCTCGATCTTGTCCAGGGTCTGGGCCAGGTCGAGCTTGATGGGCAGGAGGTCCACGGCGCTCTTGAACTGGGAATCCTCGTCCTTGATCTCCGGGGGCAGGTCGTCGGCGTCGATGTACTCGCCCGGGGCCAGGACCACGCAGCGCTCCATGACGTTCTCCAGCTGGCGCACGTTGCCCGGCCACTCGAAGGCCGTGAGGTAGTCCATGGCCGAGGGACTGAAGCCCTTGAACTCCCGGCCCGCCTCCTTGGAGAACTTGTGCAGGAAGTGGGTGGCCAGGATGGGGATGTCCTCGCGGCGCTCGCGCAGGGGCGGCAGGGGCAGGCTGACCACGTTCAGACGGTAGTAGAGATCCTCGCGGAAGGTTCCGTCCTTGACGGCCTGCTGGAGGTTCTTGTTGGTGGCGGCGACCACGCGGATGTCCACCTCGATGGACTCGGAACCGCCGACGCGCTCGAAGGTGCGCTCCTGGAGCACGCGCAGGAGCTTGACCTGAAGGTCGTGGGAGAGCTCCCCTATCTCGTCCAGGAAGAGCGTGCCCTTGTCGGCCATTTCGAAGCGGCCCCGGTGGCGGGACACGGCTCCGGTGAAGGAGCCCTTCTCGTGGCCGAAGAGTTCGGACTCCAGGACGCCCGCGCCGAAAGCCATGCAGTTCACGGCCACGAAGGGGCCGTCCTTGCGCGGGGAGCACTGATGGATGGCCCGGGCAATGAGCTCCTTGCCGGTGCCGGACTCGCCGGTGATGAGCACGGTGCTCTTGGTGGGCGCGGCGCGCTGGACCATCTCCAGGATCTGGAGCATGGGCTTGGCGCGGGCGATGATGTTGCCCAGGGCGAAGCGTTCGGCGATCTGCTCGCGGAGCATCCGGTTCTCGCGCTGAGCCCGGGCGTACTGCGCGGCCTTGGAGAGCGAGAGGAGCAGCTCCTCGTTGGAAAACGGCTTGGTGATGTAGTCGAAGGCCCCGAGCTTCATGGCCTCCACGGCGGATTCGATGCTGCCGAAGGCGGTCATGATGAGCACGGGGATGTGCGGATAGCCTTTCTTGACGTGCTCCAGAACCTCGCGGCCCGTGAGCTTGGGCATCTTCATGTCCGTGACCACCACGTCCACCTCGGACTCGCCGAGATAGGTCAGGGCGGTTTCCGGGTCGTCCAGAGCCGTGACCTTGTAGCCCTCGTCCTCCAGGATGGTCTGAAGGATGAGCAGGTAGTTGCGTTCGTCGTCCAGGATCAGAATGTGGTCGGCCATGCTCGTGTCACCTCGGGAAGAAAGCCGGGGGCCCGGCGGGGTGCGTCCTTCTTACGTGCGCGGGAAGGTGATGTCCACCCTGGCCCCGCCCTCGGGAGGGTTGGACAGGGCGAGCGCGGCGCCGTGGGATTCGATGATGCTCTGCACGATGGCCAGGCCCAGGCCCGTGCCGCTGTCCTTGGTGGTGAAGAAGGGGTCCTTGACCTTGTCCAGGTTGTCGGCCGGGAAGCCGGGACCGGTGTCCGTAAGGGTCACGCGCACGGCCTCGCCGTCGATGGCCCCCCGGATGCGGATCGTGCCGCCGCCGGGCTCCATGGCCTGCATGGCGTTGGCCACGACGTTGTAGAAGGCGCGGTAGAGCAGATCCTTGTCGCCCTTGACCACGAGGGCGGGCGGACAGTCGCGATCGATGACGACCTTCTTCTTCTCGCACTCGGGCTCCAGGAACACGGCGGCCTGCTCCAGGACGCGGCAGAGATCCACGTCGTCGCGGCGGGGCTGGCGGGGCCGGGCGTAGTCCAGGAAGTCGCCCACGGTACGCGACAGACGCCTGGCCTCGTCGAAGAGAGCCTCCAGGATACGCAGGTAGGAGGGACTCTCGGCCCGGGCCTTCTTGAGCACCAGCTCGGCGCTGGAGCAGATGATGCCCAGGGGGTTGCGGATCTCATGGGCCACTCCGGCGACCATGCGGCCCATGCCCGCGAGCTTCTCCTGCTGGAGCAGTTCGCGCTCCAGGCGCTCCTTCTCGGCCAGGCGCTCCATGTTCATGCGGTCGGCCCGGCGGATGACCGACATGATGACCCAGAACAGGGCCAGGGAGGTGAGCAGGGAGGAGAAGACCACCAGGCGCTCGAAGTTGAGCACGGCCAGATAGTCGGCGGTGACGTCCTGGGTGAACTCCAGGATGCCCATGACCGGGTTGTCGTCGCTGCCCGACGAGAGGCTGCGCTCCGCGCGCAGGGGAGAATATCCCTTGAGGACCATGCTCCCGGGCTTGAGTTCGGGCAGGAACAAGGCGACCAGCCGGGACACGCCGATGGTGAACTCGAAGTGGTTGAGCCCGGTTTCGCGGGCCCGCTTCACGCCCTCCCCGGCCAGGCCTTTCTTGCCCACGATGTCCGGGTTCAGGGAGTAGACCACCTGGTAGTCGGCCAGGGCGTAAAGCCGCAGGTCCTGGACGTTCAGGCTGTGGATGGTGGTGCGCACCACCTGGTCCAGCCGGGCGTACTGCTCCTTGTTGGACAGGGCGATGGCCCCGTAGCCGATGACCGTGGGCAGGGTGAAGCGGGTGTAGATCTGGTGGCTCAGGTTTTCGGTGAGCAGTTGGGCGAACTGCTTCTGCTTCTCCAGGAGCACGCGCTCGGCGTAGTTGGAGAGCAGGGTCGCAAGCGCCAAACTGGAGCCCAGGATGAGCACCAGGAGGGTCCAGGAAAGCACCTTGACGAACTGGAGCGGCCGGGCCGAGTCCGGGGCGTGTCGCGATTCCAAGCCTCAGAACTCCTGTGCGTCGCGGAGTTGCAGCATGCAGGCGTCCAGGTCGGCCTTTTCCCTGTCCAGGCCGGGACAGCCCATGCGCGCCTGGGCCAGACGTTTGCCCAGCTCCACGGCGGGCTGGTCCAGGGGATCGATGTCCAGCAGCCGGCCGGTGAGGATGGTGGCCGCGCCGAGCAGTCCCATGACCTTGCCCGCGGCCCGGGGCGTGTCGCGCTCCAGGGCGATCTCCACCAGGGGCACCCCGCTCCTGGTCAGGGCCATGCGGGTGCCGAAGGCCTCGGCGCTCAGAAGCTCCCCGAACGTCTTGTCCGCGACGTAGCCGAACTTCTCCGGCAGGGACGCCGGAAAACGCGGGCCCGGAGGCAGGCCCTCGCAGGTCAGGAAGAGGCAGGCCTTGTTGCGCGGGCCGTCCAGGAACATCTGGTTCACGGAGTGCTGGTCCGTGACGCCCACGGCCGGGATGGGCTGGCTGCCCTTGCCCTGCTTGCCGAGGCTTTCGGCCCAGAGCTGGGCGAACCAGTCGCCCAGGCTGGCCCAGAGCGGCACGTAGCCGAAGAAGATCATCTCGCAGAAGCCCGCGTCCATGAGCCCGGCGGCCCAGGCCGCCAGCCGGAAGGACGGATGCGCGGCCAGGGCGGCCCCGTCCAGGCCCGGCGCGGCCAGGGGGTCCAGGACCTCCTTGGCCCCGGCCACCAGCTCGGCCGAGTCGATGCCCAGGAACTCCGCCGGAACCAGGCCCACGGCCGAAAGCACGGAGTAGCGTCCGCCGAGGTTCTCGGGCACGGGCAGGCTGCGGCAGCCCAGACGGTCGGCCTCCTGGCGGAAGAACCCGGACTTGGCGTCCGTGACGAACCAGAGGTGCCTCTTCCAGGCCGCGCCCAGACGCTCCTCCAGCCAGCGGGTGACGATGAAGTACTGGCCCGTGGTCTCGATGGTGCCGCCGGATTTGCTCACGGCCAGCACCAGGGTCTTCTCCGGCGGCAGCTTGGCCAGCCAGGCCTCCAGGGAAATGGCGTCCACGTTGTCCGCGATCCAGAGCCAGGGACCGGCGTGGCCGGGCTGGTCCTGGCCGGGGGCGAAGGCCCTCTGCAGGAACCGCGCGCCCAGGGCCGAGCCGCCGATGCCGAGCAGGAGCATGTGCTCGAACCGCCCGAGCTCGGCCTTGGCCGCCGCCAACTCGCCCTTCAGGCTCTCCCGATAGGGCATGTTCACGAAGGGCAGCTTCCCGGCCTTGACCTCTCCGGCCAGACGCGCGGCCAGCTCCCCGGCCCGTCCCGTATGAGGCCCCAGCGGCAGCTTCGCCTCCCAGGCATTGGTCCAGTCGAGCGCGTCGGACATGGCAACCCCCTGTGGGCCTTCGGCCCGTTGTGTCGAGTCCAGGGCGCGGCCCCGGCGCGGGTCCAGGGGCGCGCAGCCCCTGGCCGCCGGAGGGCCTGGCCTACTTCTTCAACAACACCGCCCCGACCTTGTCCAGGGCGGTCTTCAGCGTCTCGTCGGCCACGGCGTAGGAGAAACGGATGCAGCGGTCGTCGCCGAAGGCCGAGCCGGGCACCAGGGCCACGCCCGCCTTCTCCAGGATGCGGGTGCAGAGCGCGGCCGAGTCCGGGGCCTCCTCGTCGTAGAAGGCCGACAGCACCGGAAAGAGATAGAACGCGCCGTCCGGGGTGGGACAGACGGCCCCGGGCCAGGAGCGGATGATCCCCAGGGCCAGGTCGCGGCGGCGCTTGAAGGCGGCGCGCATCTCGTCCACCACGTCCCAGGGGCCCTCCAGGGCGGCCACGGCCGCGTGCTGGACGAAGGAGCAGACGTTGGAGGTGCTCTGGCCCTGGATCTTGTTCATGGCCTTGACCAGCTCCGGGTGGGCCAGGGCCCAGCCCAGACGCCAGCCGGTCATGCAGAAGCTCTTGGACAGCGCGCCGACCAGGGCGCAGGACTCGGGGTGGGCCTCGAAGAACCCGGCCAGGGTGCTCGGCTTGGCGGGCTCGTAGACGAGGTGGTCGTAGACCTCGTCGGAGATGACGAAGACGCCCTTGCTCCGGGCCCATTCGGCCAGGGCGGTCAGGCGCTCCTGGACGTAGTGCCCGCCCGTGGGGTTGGAGGGCGAGCCGAGGATGAGGACCTTGACCTTGGGGGTCCAGGCCCGCTCCAGATCCTCCACGTCCAGGAGGAAGCCCTTTTCCGGGGCCGCGGGCACGAACACGGGTTCGCCGTCGGCCAGGAGGACCATGTCCGGGTAGCTCACCCAGTAGGGCGCGGGGATGAGCACCTGGTCGCCGGGATTCAGCAGGGCCATGAAGAGGTTGTAGAGCACCTGCTTGCCGCCGTTGGAGACGATGACGTTCTCCTGGGCGGCCTTGGTTCCATAGAAACGGCCGTAGGACATGGCCACGGCCCGGCGCAGAGCCGGGATGCCGGGAACCGGGGTGTAGCGGGTGTGCCCGGCGTCCAGGGCCGCCTTGGCGGCCTCGACCACGTGCGGGGGCGTGGGGAAGTCGGGCTCGCCCACGGCCAGACTGATGATCTGCCGTCCCTGGGCCTTGAGCTCCTGGGCCTTGGCGTTGACGGCCAGGGTGGCCGAGGGGCGGATGCGCGACAGTCGCTGGGAGATGTTCATGGTTCGGATGTCCTCGAAAGGTGTGGTTTTTACCCGTTCTAGGATATTTCCCGGCCGAGGTAAACACAGACCCGGCGCGGGGTTTGAACGGGAGTCGTGCGTCCATCGAAGCTCCCGGGCCCTGGTTTTTTTTCCAGACTTTTTTTATACATCTTGACTACCGCCGCGCGCCCCGCTTTTCGTTGAACGGATAACGCCCGTCGGAAGAAATATCGAATCCACCATGAAGGAAGCAGCCCCCATGAGCGAGTCCAAGGTTCCCGCCGCATTGCCCGAGGTCGCCATCTCCGAGAACGCCCGCATCGTCCTGGAACGCCGCTATCTGCGCAAGGACGGCGAGGGCAAGCCCTGCGAGACCCCGAAGGCGCTGTTCTGGCGGGTGGCCAAGGCCATCGCCTCCGAGGAGGGCAAGTACAAGAAGTCCTCCTACACGGTGGACGCCCTGGCGCGCGAGTTCTACGACCTGATGACCTCCTTCCGCTTCCTGCCCAACTCGCCCACGCTCATGAACGCGGGCACGGACCTGGGCCAGCTGGCGGCCTGCTTCGTGCTGCCCGTGGGCGACAGCATGGAGGAGATATTCGACGCGGTGAAGCACGCCGCGCTGATCCACAAGTCCGGCGGAGGCACGGGCTTCTCCTTCTCGCGGCTGCGGCCCAAGGCCGCGCGCGTGGGCTCCACGGGCGGCATCGCCTCGGGCCCGATCTCGTTCCTGCGCATCTTCAACACCGCCACCGAGCAGGTGAAGCAGGGCGGCACCCGGCGCGGGGCCAACATGGGCATCCTGCGCGTGGACCATCCCGACATCCTGGAGTTCATCAAGGCCAAGGAGCGCGAGGGCGAACTGAACAACTTCAACCTCTCCGTGGCCCTGACCGAGAAGTTCATGCGCGCCGTGGAGAAGGACGAGGAATACGGCCTCGTGGCCCCGCACACCAAGGACGTCAAGGCCCGGCTCAAGGCCCGCGAGGTCTTCCAGATCCTGGTGCGCAAGGCCTGGGAGTCCGGCGACCCGGGCATCGTGTTCCTGGACCGCATCAACCGCGACAACCCCACCCCGGCCCTGGGCGAGATCGAGTCCACCAACCCCTGCGGCGAGCAGCCCCTGCTGCCCTACGAGGCCTGCAACCTGGGCTCCCTGAACCTGGCCGTGCTCTTCCGCGACAAGCCCAACGGCAAGTCCAAGGCCAAGGGCAAGAAGGCCAAGAACGGCGAGGCCCGGCCCGAGGAGCACATCGACTGGGACGAGCTCAAGCGCATGACGCACCTGGCCGTGCGCTTCCTGGACAACGTCATCGACGCCTCGCGCTACCCGCTGCCCCAGATCACGGACATGGTCCAGCGCAACCGCAAGATCGGCCTGGGCGTCATGGGCTTCGCGGACCTGCTCTACCAGTTGGGCGTGCCCTACAACTCCCAGGAGGGCGTGGACCTGGCCGGGCGGGTCATGGAGTTCGTGCAGGCCGAGGCCCGCAGCGCGTCCAAGACCCTGGCCAAGGAGCGCGGGGCCTTCCCGGAATACGAGCGCTCCACCTGGGGCAAGAAGAACCTGGGCCCCTACCGCAACGCCACCACGACCACCATCGCGCCCACGGGCACCCTGTCCATCCTGGCGGGCTGCTCCTCGGGCGTGGAGCCGCTGTTCGCGCTCTCCTTCGTGCGCAACGTCATGGACGGCGACAGGCTGGTGGAGTCCAACCCCTATTTCGAGGACGCGCTGAAGAAGGCCGAGGCCTACAGCCCCAAGCTCATGGAGGAGGTGGCCAAGGTCGGCTCGGTGCGCAAGATGAAGTTCCTGCCCGAGGAGCTGCGCCGGGTCTTCGTCACGGCCATGGACATCGAGCCGCTCTGGCACCTCAAGATGCAGGCGGCCTTCCAGAAGTACACGGACAACGCGGTGTCCAAGACCGTGAACCTGCCCAACTCGGCCACCCAGGACGACATCCGGGACATCTACTGGAAGGCCTACGAATACGGCTGCAAGGGCGTGACCGTGTACCGCGACGGCTGCAAGTCGTCACAGGTGCTCTGCACGGGCGACGGCCAGGAGAAGAAGGACGGCGAGGGCAAGAAGAAGAGCGTGGTCAAGGGCCGGCCGGACGTGGTCTACGGCTTCACCCAGAAGGTGGAGACGGGCCTGGGCGTGCTCTACCTCACGGTGAACGAGGTGGACGGCAAGCCGTTCGAGGTCTTCGCCACCATCGGCAAGTCGGGCCGGAGCATCACGGCCAAGGCCGAGGCCATCGGCAGGCTGGTGTCCCTGGCCCTGCGCAGCGGGGTGGAGGTCATCGACATCGTGCAGCAGCTCAAGGGCATCGGCGGCGAACACCCGAAGTTCCAGAAGAAGTACCTGGTGCAGTCGATCCCGGACGCCGTGGCCTACGTGTTCGAGAACCGCTACCTCAAAGGCCAGAAGGTGACGGTGGACAACGGCAACACGCTGGACAAACCCACCTGCCAGGAATGCGGCGAGGAACTGGTGTTCGAGGAAGGCTGCCACATCTGCAAGGCCTGCGGGTTCACGAAGTGCGGGTAGAAAAATGACTTTCTAGAGATTGACCAGAATACAGCTTCCATGATATTTAACCCTCAACATTCAGGCTCCCACGGTTCATGTGTCCCAGACCGTGAACACGGGGAGCTGCGATACCCCGCCCTGCGGGGCCGCATGGGAGCGCTCCTCGGAGAACCCCGCTGAATGCCGCCTTCACTCAGCGATCGGCAAGGCCGGAACCAGCCTCTGCAAGGGGTGTCGTCGAACGGCCGATACGCTTATTTCTGCGGGGAAGGCGGGCGGCGGCCATGGTGGGTTGACGTCCACTCCGAAAAAGCTACTCAAGGCCCAAGGAGATGCCCGATGAACCCTCAAATGACGCCATGCAAAAACGTGCCAACCTGCTTTCGCTCATAGTCTTCATCGTGTTCGTGGTTGGCGCGGCTCAGGCTCCCACGGTTCATGTGTCCCAGACCGTGAACACGGGGAGCTGCGATACCCCGCCCTGCGGGGCCGCATGGGAGCGCTCCTCGGAGAACCCCGCTGAGTCGGCAAGAACTGTCGCTGAGTGATGGTTAGTCGACGACACCCAGCCAACATCCTCACGAAATGTCTCGCACGAAATCCCTTTATAGCCAGACGTTAGCGGAAACACGACTGTGGAGAGCATGGCATATTGTATACACTAAAGCTAAAAATTCACTAAGCTCAGAGATTAGGCGCGATGCTGAACAATTTTATATAAATGATGCCAAAAACATTAGAAGCATACAATATTCGCTTTCACGGCATTCTTTTAAATTTGATAAATCGATAGGAATAGCCAAATTAAAATCAGGGAAGAAAGAACCACGTCCGATCATTGTTGGAACAATAAAAAATCGCATTGTACAACGCGCAATTTTAGATACTCTACAAGAGCAAAGAATATTAAAATCAAAACTTTTAAATGAATTCAGTTTTGGTGGCATCTCAAATAGAGGAGTTAATGACGCAATTAAAAAAGTGCATAACAAAATATTAACCGGTGAGGCATATCATATACGATCTGACATTAAAAAATTTTTTGACAATATTTTAAGAGACGAAGTCATTAACCTCCTCGCCGAAGACATTAATGACAATGATTTTATAGAGTTATTGAAGGCAGCAACGACCATAGAATTAAACAATGCAAAGAGTCTTGGCTCCGATTTAAAATTTTTCCCCTTGGATGACTTTGGTGTGGCCCAAGGAAATTGTCTTTCTCCATTCTTTGGCAATATGCTATTGTTTAATTTCGACATTGAAATGAATTATAATGATATAATGTGTATTAGATACATTGATGACTTTATAATAATTGGTGAGAAGAGAAAGTCTGTCCATGTTGCCTTTAATAAAGCACAAAGAATTCTGAAAAATCATGGTTTATGTGCATATGACCCTTCTGTAGACAATGAAAAATCAGAATTCGGTCCAGCAAAAGATGGAATACACTTTCTTGGATGGGATCTCTTCCCTGGTCGAATTCAGCCAAACAATAAATCGCGTGCTAGACTTATTGAAAAAATTAAAAATATTATCAGTGAAAGCATTATTGCCTTTAATTACCCAGACACCATAATTGATAATAAAAAGTCTTTTTTACAAACATTTTCAATGATTAACAACACTGTATCAGGGTGGGGGAAACAATATACTCTTTGCAACAACAAAAGTATACTCACATCACTCGATGCTAGAATATTAAATTTGATAAATGAATACAAAAAGGAATACGCAAAGGCGATAAATAGATACCCGCAAGATGACAAAAGCAGACTGCAATTATTAGGACTATCCTCGCTCGCGGAGCAACACACTAAGGCTCACCCTTCAGGCATGTACACTTGAGCAGTCCTCACGCGCCGTTACCCTGATTCGTGCACCACGAATAGTTTGTTCTTTTTTTCTAACACTAGTATTTTTCTTCCCTCTTGCCTTCCCGCCTCTTGAAGTATATATTTAAATATATATTTTGGAGGCCAGTCATGAACACCGCGAAAATATTCCAGAACGGCGGCAGCCAGGCCGTGCGGCTGCCCAAGGAATACGCCTTCCAGGGCACCGAGGTCTTCGTGCGCCGGGTGGGCCGGGCCGTGGTGCTCCTGCCCAAGGACGACCCCTGGGCCGTCATGGAGCAGGGCATCGACCAGTTCACCCCGGATTTCATGGCCGACCGCGAACAGCCCGGCCAGCAGGAGTGCGAATCCCTGTGATGCGCTTCCTTCTGGACACCAATATCTGCATCTATTGCATCAAGCGGAAGCCGCGCGCCGTGCTGGACCGCTTCCGGGCCCAGCCCGTGGGCGCCATCGGCGTGTCGGCCGTCACGGTGGCCGAACTGGAATTCGGGGTGTCCAAGAGCGCGGACCCGGTGCGCAACCGGGCGGCCCTCATCGCCTTCCTGGCCCCCCTGGAGATCGCGGCCTTCGACGACCGCGCGGCCGAGGAATACGGCCGCATCCGCGCCCACCTGCAAGCCCGGGGAACGCCCATCGGCCCCCTGGACACCCTCATCGCGGCCCACGCCCTGGGCCTGGGCGCGACCCTCGTGACCAACAACGAGCGGGAGTTCCGCCGCGTGCCCGGCCTGAACGTGGAGAACTGGGTGGGCTGACCCCCTTACCCGTTCACCGCCCTGGGCCGGACTTCTTCCTTGATCCGTTCGGCCAGGTTCTCGTCCTCGGCCTTTTCCAAATCAAAGCGCGTCTGGAGATTGAGCCAGACCTCGGGCGTGGTGCCGAAATAGGCGGCCAGACGCATGGCCGTGTCCACGCTCACGGAGCGGCGGCCGCGCACGAGGTCGTTGACGCGCTGGGCCGGGACGCGCAGGTCCAGGGCCAGCCGGGTCTGGCTGATGCCCAGCGGCTTGAGGAACTCTTCCAGCAGAATTTCGCCCGGATGAATGGGCGGCAGCTTCACGGCCATGCCCGCCACCTCCTTAATGATAGTCGACAATCTCCACGTCCCGGGCATCCGCTCCGGTCCAGACGAAACAAATCCGGTACTGGTCGTTGATGCGGATGCTGTGCTGCCCCTGGCGATCGCCCTTGAGGGCTTCCAGCCTGTTGCCCGGAGGGATGCGCAAGTCCTCAAGCCGTTTGGCCGAGTCCAGCCAGACCAGCTTCCGCCGGGCCACGGTCTGGATGTTCGCCGGGAACCGTCGAGAGGCATTCCGCAGAAACAGCTTCTCGGTTTCCCCGCACTTGAAGGACGCGATCATATGCCATGCATATCACGCGACGCATGACATGTAAACACGGATAGAAGCCTGCGCAATCCCTGCCCACCCCTGCCCTTTCTTGCGCACCCGGAATGATCCGCGTGGCGTGGCACGTCTGAAAAATCCAGTTGATCCGGCCTGATGCCGGTTGGCACTGTCCATGCTCTCCCCGGCTGTCGGCGGGCTCCCGGTCCCGTCGGCCTAAGGAGAAGGCAAGGCGATGCGAAACAGGATGCTCTGCGTCGCGCTGTTGTCCCTGGCCCTGGCGCTTCCGGCCTGCGCGGAGATGAACGACCCGTTCTTTTTCGGCGGCTCCGCCCCGCATCACCACAGGCCGGTGTACGTCTACGAACCCGCGCCCGTGTATTACGTGGGCGCGCCGCGAACGGTGGTCTACCGCGGCGCGCCCCGGCCGATGGTCCACCGCGCGGCTCCGGTCTCGCGCCACGACGGCCGCTGGGACCGGCATGACGGTCCCCGACACAAGCCGGGTCGTCACCATTGGCGGCATTAACTCTCGCCGGATGTGACCTTTTCCCGTTTGCATCGTATAATGGAAATGGACCGGCTCCAGTCTCCGGCCCAAGGAACAAGGAGGACTCCCATGATCCGCGTGAAGACTCTGCCCGTGGCCGCCCTGGCCCTGATCCTGGCCCTGGCCCTTCCGACCCTGTCGTCGGCCCAGAACAAAGGCAACGGCGGGAACAAGGCCGCCCGCATCGAACAGCAGACCCAGACCAAGCTCGAACGGACCCAGGACCAGATCGACAGCCAGGCCGCAAAGGGCCACGATCAGGCCGTGGAGCAGGGCCAGAAGAAGATGATCCGCACCGAGGACAAGGCCCGCGAGAAGATCCAGCGCACCGAGGGCAAGGCCGGTTCCGACGACTGGAACGACGACGCCCCGGGCAAGGGCAAGGGAGACAAGGGCAAGAAGGACAAGTCCGACAAGGGGAACAAGGGCGGCAAGCCGGACAAGGGCAAGAAGAAGAACAAGTAGCGCGCCGCGCCCCGAAAAAAACGGAAGCCCCGCACACGCGGGGCTTTTCTTTCGCCTTTCCGAAACGCGGCGAAGCCGCCCGCAGCCGGGGCCGCCTAGATGCGCTTGGCGATGGCCAGGACCGTGCCCGCGTAGGTCCGGTCGTGGTTGTAGCGCATGATGACCCGCATCTGGCCGTTGTGATTCAGGCCCTTCCGCCAGCCCGCGTTCTTCAGGTAGTTGGCCGCGCTGTGGATGGCGTCGGCCGGGGCGAAGAGGTCCACCTTGCCGTCGCGGTTGCCGTCCACCCCGAGCTTGAGCGCGTTGGTGGGCATGAACTGGCACAGGCCGATGGCCCCGTAGATGGAGCCCGGCACGATCACCGGGTCCGAGCGGTTGGTCAGGGACAGCTCCAGGAAGGCCTTGAGTTCCTCGTAGGCCCAGTCGGCCTTCTGGCCCTGGCGCATCTTGAGCCAATCCACCTGCCCCGCGTTGGGCGAAAACTCCTCCAGATAGCCGCGCACCACCTCGTAGTCCCGCGTGGCGGCCATGCTGGCCAGCACGCTCAGCGCCGGACGCTCGCCGCAATACTTGCCGAGCTTGGTCTCGACCATGAGGATGGCCACCAGCACCTGCCGGGGCAGGCCGTATTTCCTTTCGGCGGCCGCCAGGGCCTTGGCGTTGGCCTTCATGAAGGCCGCGATCTCGGCCCGGTTGGCCGGGGTGAGCCAGGTCTCCCAGATGGTCTTGTGCGGCCCGGGCTGGACCTCCGGACGGGGCAGGTACTTGGTCTTGAACAGGGCGCGCAGCTTCTTGCCCATGTAGGCCGGGTCGAAGCGCACCTCGGGCCGGGCGAACACGGCCTCCAGTTCGGCGCGCGGCAGGCCGTCGGCCTCCAGCTCGGACAGGAGCAGGGCCCAGGCCGGGTCCGGCGCGGGGACGGCGGGCTCCGGGTCCGGAACGGGCATGAGCGCCTCGGCGCGCACCTCGCTCTCGTCGATCCCGCGGACCGCCTCGCGCACCTCCTCCGCGCCAGAAACCGGCTCGTCCTGGGCCCGTGACGGGGCGGCCAGGGCCAGCAGCAGGCAGAGGGCGAGGACGATGCGCGCGTTCATGTCTCTCAGGCGAACACCACGGTTTTGTTGCGGTCCACGATGATCCGGTCTTCCAGGTGCCAGCGCACGGCCCGCGCCAGAACCTGACGCTCCAGGTCGCGGCCCAGATCCTTGAGCGCGTCCACGTCGTGACGATGGCAGACCCTGGCCACATCCTGCTCTATGATCGGCCCGCCGTCCAGCTCGGCGGTCACGTAATGGGCCGTGGCGCCGATGAGCTTCACCCCGCGTTCGCGGGCCTGACGGTAGGGGTCCGCGCCCACGAAGGCGGGCAGAAAGGAGTGATGGATGTTGATGATCGACGGAAAGCGGGAGACGAAGTCCGCCGAAAGGATCCGCATGTAGCGGGCCAGGACCAGGAGGTCGAAGCGGCCCTCCATGAGCTCCAACATGCGCGCCTCGGCCGCGGCCTTGTCGCCGTCGGCGGGCACGTAGTGGAAGGGCACCCCGAAGGCCTCCACGGGTTCGCGCAGCACCGGGTGGTTGCTGACCACCATGCCCACGTCGCAGTCCAGTTCGCCCCGGGACCAGCGCCAGAGCAGCTCCAGCAGGCAGTGCTCCTGGCCGGAGACCAGGATGGCCGCCTTCTTGGTGTCGCTGGAATAGCCGATGCGCCAGTCCATCTGGAAGGGCCGGGCCACGATCTCGGAAAAGGCGTCCTCCAGAACGCCCCGGGTCACGTCCAGGCGGGGGGTCTGGAACTCCAGGCGCATGAAGAATGCGCCGCCCTCGGGGTCGCTGGTGTGCTGGTCCAGGGCGGTGATGTTGGCCCCGTGCGAGGCCAGGAAGTTGGTCACGGCGGCCACGATCCCGGGTTTGTCCGGGCAGGTGATGCGCAGCCGCGCCACGGCGTTCTCGTTCATGGCCGCTCCTGTAGCCGAGGAAGGGAAAAAAGGCCAGAGCGCGGGGCGCGCCCGGGATGTGAGAAAAATTGCGCCCGGTGTGCAAAAATGCGCGCCCGTCCCGGAGGGATTGCACATGGCCTCGCACCGAGAATCAATGAATCCGACACGTTGCGTTTTGGCACCGCTCTTGCTCAATGCAAACCAAGAGGCCGGGCCTCACTCCCACCCGGCGCTCCTCTCTCCGCAAGCGATCCAGACCAACCCCCCTCCTCTTGAAGCGCCCCGACCCGACGGGGCGCTTCCCTTTTGCGGGGCCTTGTCGTAAGCAAAACGCATGGTCCGAACCAGACGGCTGCGCGATCCCATGAACGGCCTGACCCACTGCGTGGGCGCGGGCCTCTCCGTGGTGGGCCTGATCCTGCTCGTGATCGAGGCCTGCACCCCGGTCCGCCCCTGGCACCTGGTGACCTTCTCGCTCTTCGGAGCCGGGCTCGTGCTGCTCTACACCGCCAGCACCCTCTACCACTGGCTGCCCTTGTCCGAGGCCGGGGTGCGCCGTCTGCGCCGCCTGGACCACGCCATGATCTTCGTGCTCATCGCGGCCACCTACACGCCCATCTGCCTCATCCCCCTGCGCGGGCCCTGGGGCTGGTCCCTGTTCGGCGTGATCTGGGGCCTGGCCCTGGCCGGGATCGCCATGAAACTCTGCTGGCTCTCGGCCCCCCGCCGCCTGTCCACGGGCATCTACCTCTTCATGGGCTGGCTCTGTCTGGCGGCGATCTGGCCCATGCTCCAGACCATGCCCCCGGGCGCGTTCGTCTGGCTGGCCGTGGGCGGGGCATCCTACACCCTGGGCGGGCTGGTCTACGCCCTGAAGAAGCCCGACCCCTGGCCGGGGCTGCTCGGGTTCCACGAAATCTTCCACCTCTTCGTCATGGGCGGCAGTCTGGCCCACTTCTGGGTCATGTACGCCTACCTGGCCCGCATGGACTGAAACCCCGCGTTTTACAAACTCGGGCCGTCGCGATAGAACGCCCGGACATGGTCGAAGCCAAGCATCTGTCCCATTCCTTCGGCTCCCAGTGGGCCCTCAAGGACATCTCCTTCAGCCTGGGCAAGGGCGAGTTCCTGTTCCTCACCGGCCACTCCGGCGCGGGCAAGACCACGCTCCTGCGCCTGCTCTACGGCGCCCTGCCCGTGACCCGCGGCGCGCTGCGGGTGGCGGGCTTCGACCTGCACAAACTCTCGCCCTCGCGCGTGCCGGACCTGCGCCGCCGCATCGGCGTGGTCTTCCAGGACTTCAAGATCCTGCCCAAGCGCACGGTGTACGAGAACGTGGCCCTGGCCCTGGAGGTCCGGGGCATGGCCCGGCACCTCATGGACCGTCGCGTGCGCGCCATCATCCGGGCCCTGGGCCTGGAGCCCAAGGCCTATTCCGCCTGCGAACGGCTTTCCGGCGGCGAGCAGCAGCGCGTGGCCATCGCCCGCTCCATGGTCACCAACCCGAGCCTCATCCTGGCCGACGAGCCCACCGGCAACCTGGACCAGGATCTGACCACCCACCTCATGGACATCTTCCGCCAGTTCCATTCCTATGGAACCTCGGTGATCATGGCCACGCACAACCGCGAGATACTGAAGCTCGTGCCCGGCGCGCGCATCCTGCACATGGAGAACGGCTGCGCCATGGACCTCCCCCGCCCGGACGGGCCGGAGGATCAGCGGTGATCGGCCAGCTTCTGCGCCTGACCCTGCGCGGCTTCCGCGACATGGCCCTGCACCCCTGGGCCCAGGTCTTCACCCTGGCCGCAGTGACCCTGGTCACGCTCCTGGCCGGGCTGTTCCTCATGCTCGTGCACAACGTGAACCAGGAGCTTCTGCGCAACCGGGGCCAAGTGCAGTTCCAGATCTACTGGAAGGCCTCCGCGCCCGAGACCGAGGTGGAGAAGCAGTGGGAGGGGCTGCGCAAGCTCGACGGACTCACGGACATGGACACCTACACGCCCAGGCGGGCCCTCTCGGACCTGGCCGGGGCCCTGGGCGACGCCGGGGATTTCGGCTGGCTCGAAGGCCAGAACCCCCTGCCCTATTCGGCGGTCCTCTCCTTCGCCATGTCCCCGGACCGGCTGGCCGAGGGCTGGTCCCTGGCCATCCTGGCCCGGCTCAAGAACATGGACCACGTGGACAAGGTCCACTTCAACCCCATGCAGATGGACATGGCCAAGGGCTGGATCACCCTGACCAAGACCGTGATCTGGCCGATCATCGGCTTCCTGGCCCTGATCGTGGCCCTGGTGGTCTCCAACACCATCCGCCTCTCCCTGCTCACCCGGCTGGACGAGGTGGAGATCCTGGCCCTGGTGGGCGCGCGGCCCTGGTACATCCGCTGGCCCCTGCTCACCGGCGGGGCCGTGCAGGGGCTTCTGGGCAGCGGCCTGGCCCTGGCCGGGCTCAAGCTCGTGCAGGGCGCGCTGCGCGACGCCCTGAACTTCCCGCCGCTGTTCCTGCGCATCGAGTTCCTGCCCTGGAGCCAGGCGGCGGTGCTCTGCGCGGTGGTCACCCTGGTGGGCGTGGCCAGCAGCTTCGTGGCCGTGCGGCGCTAGAGTTCCGGCGCGAACGGCGGCACGAGGCAGACAATCCGCAGGGGCTCGGGGCCCGTGTTGCGGATGTGGTGCTCCTCGCCCGGGGCGATGAACAGCACGCTGCCCGGGCCGAAGTCCACGGGCGCGCCGTCCTTGAGAATGCTGCCCGTGCCGGAGACCACGAACTGCTCGTGTTCCCAGGGGTGGCTGTGGGCCGGGATGGACGCGCCCGGAGCCACCTCGATGAGCCGCATGCAGAAATTCACGGCCCCGTCGGCCTTGCCCAGCAGCACCCGGCCAGTGACGCCCGCCCCGGCGACGGGCAGGACGCGCGGCTCCACTTCCGCATAGCTTTTCAGGATCTTCACGGTGTTTCCTCCCGGTTCGCGGCCTGGCGGAAATCGCCCGACCCTGCCCGGGCATAACTCGAAGCGGGCCCTTTTTGAAGCGGCGGGCGGACGCCCACGCAAAACGCTGGACCCCCGCCGCGAGTTGTATCATGCTGGCCGTCGCCGCCGAGCCCTGTTCCGGCGGCGCATTCGGCGGGCCGCCGACCGGCGCGTCCCGCGTCACAAGGAGAGGGATCATGCGCAGCAAGAAGATGACCAACGGATTGGAGAAGGCCCCCCACAGATCGCTCATGCACGCCACGGGCCTGACCCGCGAGGAGATGGACCGGCCCCTGGTGGGCGTGTGCAACGCCTTCAACGAACTCATCCCGGGCCACGTGCACCTGCGGCGGCTGACCCAGGCCGTGAAGGACGGCGTCCGCATAAACGGCGGCACGCCCCTGGAGTTCCCGGCCATCGGCGTCTGCGACGGGCTGGCCATGAACCACGAGGGCATGAAGTTCAGCCTGCCCAGCCGCGAAATCATCGCCGATTCCATCGAGATCATGGCCACGGCCCACCCCTTCGACGCCCTAGTCTGCGTGGGCAGCTGCGACAAGATCATCCCCGGAATGCTCATGGCCATGCTCCGGCTGAACATCCCGGCCCTGCTCGTCTCCGGCGGCCCCATGCTGGCCGGGCGCCATCAAAAGAAAGGGGTGGACCTCATCACGGCCTTCGAGGCCGTGGGCCGCGTCCGGGCCGGAACCATGACCGAGGCCGAGCTGTCCGACATGGAGCAGTGCGCCTGCCCCACCTGCGGCTCCTGCTCGGGCATGTTCACGGCCAACACCATGAACTGCCTGGCCGAAGGCATGGGTCTGGCCCTGCCCGGCAACGGCACCATCCCGGCCGTGATGGCCGCCCGCGAACGCCTGGCCAAGCTCTCCGGCATGCGGGTCATGGACCTGCTGCGCGCGGACCTCAAACCCCGCGACATCGTCACCGAGAAAAGCGCGAGGAACGCCGTGGCCCTGGACATGGCCCTGGGCGGCTCCACCAACACCGTGCTCCACCTGCCCGCCGTGTTCCGCGAGGCCGGGCTCTCCGTGGACCTGAAGCTCTTCGACGAGGTCAGCAAGAAGACCCCGGACCTCTGCAAGCTCTCCCCCGCCGGGCACCACCACATCGAGGATCTGAACGCGGCCGGAGGCATCCAGGCCGTGCTCTCCGAGCTGGTGCGCGGCGGCTTCGCCGACCCCTCGGCCATGACCGCCACGGGCCGGACCGTGGGCGAGAACCTGGCCGACCTGCAGGCCGCCGTGCTCGACCCCGAGGTCATCCGGCCCCTGGAGAAGCCCTATTCCCCCGAGGGCGGCATCGCCATCCTCTACGGCAACATCGCGCCCCAGGGCTGCGTGGTGAAGCAGGCCGCCGTGGCCCCGGAGATGATGAAGCGCACCGGCACGGCGCGGCCCTTCGACTCCGAGGAGGAGGCCGTGACCGCCATCCTGGGCGGAAAAATCGTCAAGGGCGACGTGGTGGTCATCCGCTACGAGGGCCCCAGGGGCGGCCCGGGCATGCGCGAGATGCTCACCCCAACCTCGGCCATCGCGGGCATGGGCCTGGGCGCGGACGTGGCCCTCATCACCGACGGCCGCTTTTCCGGCGGCACGCGCGGCGCGGCCATCGGCCACGTCTCGCCGGAGGCCGCCTCGGGCGGGCCCATCGGCCTGGTGCGCGAGGGCGACCGCATCGCCATCGACATCCCGGCGCGGAGCATCGAACTGCTGGTGGACGAATCGGAACTGGCCCGGCGCAAGGCCACCTGGAAACCCCTGGACAAGCCCATCGCCTCGCCGTTCCTGCGGCGCTACGCCTCGCGCGTCAGTTCGGCGGCGCAGGGGGCCGTGCTGGAGTAGACGATGCGTGACATCGCCAAGTTCATCAACGGATTCAAGGCGTTTCAGGACAACTACTTCTGCGGGGACGAGGAGGTCTTCCAGCGGCTGCGCTCCGGCCAGAATCCCCGCGCCCTGCTCATCGGCTGCTGCGACTCGCGGGTGGACCCGGCCATCCTCACGAACAGCGCGCCCGGCGACCTGTTCGTGATCCGCAACGTGGCCAACCTCGTGCCTCCGTGCGAGGACGACGGCGGCCACCACGGCGTGAGCGCGGCCCTGGAATTCGCGGTGCGCGTGCTCCTGGTGGAGCACGTCATCGTCATGGGCCACAGCGCCTGCGGCGGCATCCGCTCGCTCATGCGCGGGGAGTTCGGCCAGGCCAGGGACTTCCTGCCCCGCTGGGTGGACATCATGGCCCCGGCCCGGGAACGCGTGCTGCGGGAGCTGCCGGACAAGTCCCCGGAGCTGCAGGAACGCGCCTGCGAACAGGCCGCCGTGCTCGTGTCCCTGGACAACCTGCTGACCTTCCCCTGGGTCCGGGAGCGCGTGGAGACGGGCAGCCTGCTCCTGCACGGCTGGTATTTCGACCTGGAGCGCGGCGAACTGCTGAGCTACCTGCCCCAGTCCGGCCAGTTCGAACCCCTGGTCCCGCGCTGCGAGGCGGGCTAGTCG
>Ga0265295_1000628_pt1 | contig 69155 bp, 63 predicted proteins | sample Munlansysbiofilm_FD_192503 | JGI IMG/M metagenome (GOLD analysis project Ga0265295, IMG submission 192503) | Leachate microbial communities from a municipal landfill in Southern Ontario, Canada - Methane capture system biofilm | ecosystem: Engineered > Solid waste > Landfill > Unclassified ...
AGCAAGATAAAATTGCCGAAGGGGAAAAAGAAACTCCCGGTTACTACAGGCTGGACCTGGCTTTGCACACCAAGGCTTTTGATCTGGGCTTTATGAAAATACAAGGTTTTGCCGGGGTTGACAACATCACCAACACCCGTTACACAAACCACTTGTCCACCAACCGCGGTGACATCAGCGTGGAACCCGGTCGCAATTTCTTTGTACGGTTGCGACTGATGTTTTAGGGTGCGACAGGCTTTTTAATTAATGAAAAAATAGCCTATCATTATCACTGAAAGTGATACAATCAGCATGGGAACCAGGTTCCTCTTTATAAGAAGCATAGGGGAAACGCCGGCCAGCTTTGTTACGGTAAGTACAATAACGGCAATGGGAGAAGCTATTCGGGCAATACCTGTAATAAGTTGCATAGAGACTGTCAGTGCAAGAGTTGAAACACCAATGGTTTCTGCCAGTTCGGGCATTAAGGGCAATATAGAGGAGAACAGGGAAACCCCGCTTCCAACTAAAAGAACGGAGAAAAAAACCACAATACCGAGTGTGAACATGAGTATAAAATCGCTAACAGGCAGAATGGTTAATATATGAATAATGAAGTCTATAAACCCCATTCTTATGAGTCCTTGTGAAAATATATCGGCACATATCATAAGGACAACTACAGACATACAAATTTTACCAAAGCCTTCCCAAAAACAATCCATGGACTTTAACGCTTGTACAAAGGATTTCTTTACTATGGAATCTACTATCCCAACAATAAAAAATGAGATTATTATAGATATAGAAAGACTCGATGTAATCCGCATTTGATAGGGTGATATAAGTAATATTAAGATGGGTAAGAGCGGAAACAATGCATAAAAAAGATAGGGCACCTTTGTCCAGTCTTCAATTTTTATCATATAGGGCTTTATAGATTGATTTTGAGATTCTTTCTTGTCGAAATACTTGTTAGACAGATAGATAAACAACATAGATACAAAAACCAGAGGAATCACTATGGGGAGCTGAACAGAGAAGTATTGCGAAATATCCATTTGTAATGCTTCTGCCGCTATGTTGCTGTTCCAGGAAGCAATGCCCACATCAAAAATGGTACAGGCAGAGATTACTGAAAGAGCGAATCCTCTGCTTACACCCAATCCCAATAAAACCGGATAGATGGTTGCCATAAAAAAAAGTCCCATTGCCGTTGCAGAAGGAAGTGCCAGGTAGATGAACATTCCTATTGGGATTACAATAATTGAGAAGAGATATGCGTTTTTTTTAAAGACAGAAACAGGACGCATCATAAGATAAATAATGGCGTCACTCGCTTTAATTTTCTTCATATACTCAATATAACCACCAAAAAGCATGATTAGCAAACCGGCTTCTAAGAACCTGTTTGTGAAAGCTTCATATATATAATCATAAAAGATTTTTAAGAAATTACCACCACAACTGAGCTGATATTCGTTAACATTAAATATGTAGGCAAGGATAAACATGATGATACCCATACCTAAAAGAGTAATGGCGGGAGCAGAATTTTTCCACAAAAGATATCCTGTCAATACCGTAAGATGTATGGCTATAATACCACTAATCATTAACATATTCTATGTTTTTTACGTAATAATATTTAAATTTAGAGTTAATTTAAAAAGATGCCAAAAAAAAGTCTCTTTCTTATCCTTGCACTTGTATTTTGCAATATAGCATTTGCTTTCGATCAGCAACTGCAGAAAAGTGGCATTAAGCTTCATTTAACACCTAATACAGAAATAAAGGTTACCACACACCTTAATCCGCATGTTCAAAATTATTCTTTTCCCCTCATTGCTTTTGAAATACATGATTATATTAAATTAGCACTTCTGGTAGAGTCTAACGATTCAACTCATAGATTCACACTCATTTCCTCTGAATTCATGAAGTCTATAGAGACAAAACAAAGAGATCCGGTTCATAATGACTCTATAGAATTCCTTCTTTCTGTTCAAAAAGATAAAATTTCAATCTCGTTACAAGAAGAGACGGTTACTTTCTACGATATCAAAATGGTAAAGGACATCTCTTACAGCATCTGTCTTCCTCAAGAGAACGAGCTTATTACTTCAGTCAGTGTCTCTGTAGTTCATGGACAAAAATCAAACATTCCCTTAAAAGTCATTTATGGCGTTATCGTGCTATTTATCATTGATTTTTTCATATATTTTTATTTTAGGCTTAAAGGTAAACGGCGAGAACAAAGCACCTTAGAGGAAAATCAACTCTTCGGGGATGCAGACAGCCAGCTTTCACCCACAAAAGCCTCTATCAAACTTTTTGGGGAATTTAGAGTCTATGACAAAAACGGAGTTGATATTACCAGAAAATTCTCTCCTATGCTTAGAGAATTATTCTGTTTGTTATTGTGTCATTATCAAGAAGGTGGTATCTCTGTAAGGGCACTTAACAGTATTCTATGGTATGATAAAGACAAACACAGTGCAAGAAATAATCGCTCGGTTTATTTGGCCCGACTTAAAAAGATTTTAGAAGGAGTAGGGGAATATGCTATTTCTAAGAACGGGGAGTTTCTTTCTTTAGAGTCGGAAGAGATTAACATTGATTATTACGATTTTATCCATATAGTGACCTCAGACGATAAGTCATTGGCTAACGTAGAATTTTTGCTCAATATTATTAAAAACGGAAATTTTCTTCAGACATGTGAATATACCTGGAGCGATAATATTAAATCAAATGTTTCTGATGAGGTTGTCAGTTATTTTGAGAAATTCCTGCTTACATTCAATATAAAGGATAATCCGGAACTTGTAATAAATGTTTGTAACGCTATTTTCTTATTTGACTCTTTGGATGAAGTTGCATTAAGATATAAATGCAGAGCTTATAAAGAGATTGGAAATCACACGTTAGCTAAACAGTTGTATGCAAACTTCACCAAGGAATACTCTGAATTGTATCATGAGGATTTCAACAAGTCGTTTATAGAAATAATGACAGATTAAGAGTAATCTGTCATTATTATCAAAAGTAACGTAAAGTCGTGTAAAGTCTACAGTTTGCAGTCAGCTATTTTCTTTATTAAATTATAATACGTTGACTTTTGCATCTTTGCACTTTCGTCCTTATGTGCAATTACCATATCTAAATGTGGCAAGACTGTAATATACTGGCCTCCTAGTCCTGTTGCTGTATACCCATCTTTATATATATTCGGGTCATAGCCGGTGAATTCTTTGTTAAAAATCCACCACAAGTATCCATAGTCAAATTCAAGGACACGGCGAGAAGTTGGATTCATTTCTGAGCGAGGAGTTACAACGGAGGTCGTAGTTTTTACCCAATCCTGACTAATGATTTGTTTACTATTCCATTCTCCTTTTCTCAGCATAAGATATCCGACTCTGGCCATATCTCTTGTAGAAATCCAAAAATGATATGCCGGGTATTTTGAGAGGGTCAAATCTCCTGTTTTCTTTTGGTTGGCAAGTTTATAATCTTGCATGCCAATAGGAGAAGCAATATCCTGGTAGAAAGCGGAGTAGATATCTTTTCCTACCAATTGCTCAAAAATACCACCTGCACAATTAAAGTCCCAATTATTATATAAAAAATAAGTGCCGGGTTCTACACTCCCCCTTGCAGGGGCATGTTTAGAGTCATCTCCGGTATTAGAAGCCGGATGAAAGACGCCCGATCTGGCTGTAATCAAATGACGTACCGTTGCTTTTTTTTCCTTGTCCAAAAGACCTTCCAGATCATCTATATTCAGGTCTTTAAGGGTTGCCTCTAAATCGATAGTGCCATCTTCCACATATTTCCCATAAAGCATAGACAACAGGCTCTTTCTACACGAAGCAATCTTCTGGTTTTGAGATAAATTCCCCATAGAGAACACGACCTTCCCGGATACGACTACCATCAGATGACTTGTGGTGTATTTTTTTTCAATCTCTGTTTTAAGGGCTGCGAATTTTTCTGAACTGTAGCCCAATGTCTCCGGTGATGTTGTTTCCCAATCTGTACCGGGGAAATAAGTAGCATTTTCTTTTTTATCAGGTTCTTCAGAATCAGTCGATTCTGAAAAACAACAACACGTGACCGTTATGCATATGAGCAAAAAGCCAATCAATACATTTTTAATACATGTGTACTTCATACGTTTTATTATTCTTCTGTATAATCTTTTACACAACGGATACCGGTTGCATTACCTCTGTTAATAGCAACTCCCGGATTTATTTCATTGTTTCTAATCCTTGCTGCATATCCACTGGCACCGGAAGCATTTAAATAATCACACCAGTAGTGATGCTGTCTGCCAAGATTCAACATACGCCCGGCTTTTCTTGCACGGTTTCCATTATTTGGGAACCAAATATCGAGTCCTTTAATTACAAAACCTAAATTAGCTTCCGTATCCATACCCTCCGTTGTTCCGTCTGCATGATATACCAATTCCATTCCGCTATAATTTAACGAGCCATTCACTCCCAATATGGCTTTACTTTCATCACTATTTGGAACATGATACCCGTAAGGACAGGGATTTGCTATAGCTGCCCAGGTTATATCTTCCACAGAGGGGGCATTGTCATTATTTGAAATATAGCGAGTAGGGTAGGCACTTGCCCCCTGGTGTGTTTTAGTTTCTGCATCACCATCATCAAAATACCAATCTTCAACATAAGTTTTATTTATAGAAGATGTAGCCGTTGCAGCACCACCTATTTCCGTCTCACTCTCGTCTTCCGTACTGCTAAATTGACCAATGATGCCAACACCAATCATAGGATCTTTTCTGCCCCACTGGTAATACAAACCGTGAGGACCTGCCGTTCCGGGTGTTGTATTTACAGCTCCCAACAATCTATCAAGCATAACGATAGATCTTGTTACGGTTTTGTTGTTATCGGTGGCAGTAGTTTTGTGTGTTAAAGACATATCCTCCAGAGAAACAGTACTTGTCCAAATGTGCCAGGTCCAAAGAATTTTCTTGCTTGCAGGGTCAACATAACCGACCACTGTGTTCCCACCAACTTCTTGGACATGAATGTAAATTTGTGTTTCTTCCGGAATTCCCACCGGGTACTCGCCTAACGGATTTTTTGCATAGAAGGAGTATATGCCGGGTTTGTCCACTACAAAACAGTTAGCCGGTTGTGTTCCATCGGCATCAAGAGATACGGCTCCGTTTTCCTCATTAGTAGAGGCTTCTGAAACATAACTGTCTAAAGACGGACCTCCGCTCCAAACAAGAATGATTTGGTTATCTCCTTGAACTTTGAATCGTTGCTCTGTTAACTGTGCAAAGTCCGATACGTTTTGTGGAGATATGACATACTCTCCGTCTTGATACAAGGCTATACCTTTGATTGTTCCGCTTAGTTCCGGTACCATCGTTCCGGCAAAAGAGGCCGTAGACGGTGTAATCACAAGAAGGGTATCACTGTCTTTATTCACGAATTTCAGGGTTTTTCCCACGTTCTCTGAAATCTGCTCATCAATTACCTCATAGCCGGAAAGACCTACGTACATAGATTGATAATTACCGCTTTGCAGCTTTGCTTTATCAATGATGACGGCACCGTACGGAGCAGTAGTACTGTTGCTCTTTGTGACACTCTCGTTATTAGGAATGGTTATCGTACAAAAGCTATCTTCTTTCCCAAGCTCGCAACCATCTATGTCTATTAAGATGTTATCCCCGGCTTGATAACTGTGGGGCGATTGGTGATTAACTAAAATACCATCTCTGGATTCGTATCCATCCTGAATGGTAAACATGGTTGACCCAAGCACTTCTGATGTACTCATTACGACAGCAGGAATTGTCACTTTTGCCGTCAATGTACCTGCATTAAAATCTTTTACTTCAGAGATTGTAAGAACCCGTAATGCATCCGGATTGATTTGTTCGGGTTTTACATCCTTTTCGCATGCTATTACTGTACAGCATAAAATAGCACAAATAGCAGCTTTAATAATATTGTCATTCATTATGTGTAAGTTTTAATAAGTAGGATAACCCTCGTTTTGTTTAATTTTAATCTTTGTATTAGAATCAATAAAGACCTTTGGAATAGGGAATAATACCGGAGTATCATACAATTCTGCTCCGTGACTTACTGTTGTAGTGCCTAACATAGAAGTGCCACCCTCAATTTGTCCACACACTTCGTTAATGTCTCTTATTCGCCGTTTGAAGAAATTATCGACGTCTCGTTCATCTCCACCGTTTGCCTGACTTACACGCATCAAAGTGTGTCTTCTTTGCCCCTCACAAAGGAGCTCTCTGGCACGCTCATCTAATATGAAATCCATTGTGATATCAGATGAAGCTACATAAGAGACTTGTGCACGACTGCGGATCTTATTCAGCCATTTTGCAGCTCCTTCGTTATCTCCCAATTTGTGTAATGCTTCTGCATATAACAGATATGGTTCCGACAGCCTCATATAAGAGACATTTTGGAAACAATAATCTGTACTTGCTCTCTCAAAGTTAGAGTGAAGATTATCCCATTTTCGTGTAGATGGCAGGAAATAATTTTTAATGGTGCCTTCGGAAGTCGCAAACATAGCCGCTGTAGGTACCAGGGCAATAGGACTGTTACCATCTTTGTCCAAAATCTCATATACTTCATTTTTGGTATTCAGAAAATAGAGCTTTTTCATAACGGAATATTCGTCATACCTAATGTCGTTATCCTGTTGATTGTCCCACTCGTACAGTCTCCAGGCCCCTATTGGTACGGCTAGACGGCTAGCGCCTTTACCTCCGTTCAAAGACCAGAAGAGATCTATCGTTTTACCTTCATAATCGGGATGAGAGAGTGTAGATACTTCCGTTAAATAGGAGTAATAGTTTTTAAACATATTGCGTACTTCACTTATGCCGGTTGTCCCATAAGGGATAGACTCCTCTTCTGCGTTTAAGAAACAATATAGCACCTCGTTATTGCCGTCAGAATAGAGAGGACTACGGAACACATCAATAAAACAATTGCCCGGTTCGTTTGCGTTTGAGCCAAACCTTGCTGTCATTAGGCTAAACTCGTTTCCTTCACAGAGCGGCTCCAACACATCTACGGCCTTTTGTACCTGGTCAATGGCAAGGTAGGTTTCTGCTAAGTAAGCTCTTGAAATGGCTTGATTTGGTTTTGTGTTGTTTCCATCTACGCGCCAGTCCAAATGGTCCACACAATATTGAAAATCTGCAATCATTGCTTCCCGTACTTTCTCGATAGGATCTCTATCCCAGTCTGTTCTGTAATTTGATCCTGTAATTTCGTCTAAACTAAGCGGAACATCTCCAAAGCAATAAGTTAAATGCCTGTAGGCCCACGCCCTAAAGAATTTTGCCTGAGCAATAATAGATGTTTTATTTTTCTCATCTTTTTCGGCAGAACCACCCTCCCAGTCTACATCGAGGTCATTTTCTGCTCTATTGATAATCATGTTGCTTACATTTATGATGGTGTACATTTGATCGAAAATTTCTTTAAAAACGACACCATCTGTAAACTGAGTAATTAGCTTAGGCCAATTCCACCATGTTGCGGTAGATATTCTTTGGTTACCAAAATAAAGATCTGAGCCCCCATTGAAAACGGAGTTTGGACTAATAGCAGTAGCGCTAAAACGTCCGTGCTCGTTCCTCATAAGTCCTCTTTGAGCAGAGATCATACTGTAAAACCCACTGTAATTAACCAAAAGGTTGTTTGCATAAATCTCATCAACCGGCCTCTCTTTTAAGAAATCCTTAGTACAGGAATTAGAAATAAAGCAGGTTGCTAATAATATTGCTATAATGATTATTTTTTTCATACGTAAAAATTTTAAAAACTAACTTTTAGCCCAAGTGTATATTGCCTCGTTTGAGGTATAGATCTTTGCCGGCTGGAAGAGCCCACAAATTCAGGGTCAAGTCCTACCCAATTCGTGAAAGTGAATAAGTTTTTCATGTTCGCATACACCTCTAATTTGCTCATTCTCAATGGTTGTAACACCCTCTCAGGTAGTTTGTACGACAATGTTACATCCTTAATCTTAATAAAATCCGCACTTCTATAGAAACGTACTCGTTTTGGATTGCTGGAAGCATCCCTGGTATTTGAAGGATACTCGTTAATAGGGTACGTTTCTGACCAGAATGCCCGATGGTATAAGTTGATTCTGTAACTCTCTGTATGAGAGTTTACGAAATAGTTAGGCGTAAGTGAGCCGTATCGGCCTATCATATAGACAGATAGCGAGAAGTTTTTATAACTAAACGTGTTTGTCAGACTGGCATCAAATTTTGCTTCGCGTGAACCAACGACCATCTGATCCTTTTCCGGAGTAATATCACCATCACCATCTAAATCTTTGTATCTTACATAACCCGGTTGCGAATGTAAAGGTGTATTGGAGTCAATTTCTCCAATTTGCCAAATACCATCAAAGACGTAATCGTAATAACAGTTTGTAGGCCAGCCTAAGAAATAACCTGAAGCAACGTCGTCTATAGGATTCCCATTCTCATCATACAATCCTACGTCTACAAGTTTTGTTCTATTTGCATATATTATAAAACTGGTTGACCATGTAAAATCTTTTTTGCTGATATTGATGGAGTGCAGCCCAAACTCAATCCCATAGCTATGCGTTTTTCCAATATTTTCCCAAATGGAGCTTGCCCCGTTTATGGACGGGATAGTCTTAACAAGAAGCAAATCTGTTGTTCTTGCATCATAGACATCTAATGTTCCCGATATTCTATTGGCCAGCATACCATAATCTAAACCAATATTAAAAGATGTTGTCTTCTCCCATCCTAAAAGCGGAGACTCTAATTTTGTAGGATAGTAACCAAATTCTGAAGAATAATCATCTCCTAAGTAGTTGCGTGTGCTTAATTTAGGTAGCGTTGCATAGGGGTCAATAGCCTCGTTACCATTTATACCATAAGACAACCTCAGTTTAAGTTGGTTGAACAATTTGTCCATTTTTGTTCCCTTAATAAATGGTTCATTAACCACATTCCAACCAAGGGCTACCGATGGAAAGAGGCCGTATTTTCTGTCCTCTCCAAATCCGGAGTAACCGTCGTTTCTGACTGTTAAGGTCATTAAGTATCTGGAATCGAATGAATAGTTTGCTCTTAACATTTGCGAAACGTGTGTCTTTGTCCATTCACTGGCACTGGCTGTAAGAGCAGTGGCTTTGTCAGGTTGCCAATACGTTAATACATCACTCCCAAATCCGCTCCCCTCTATGGTGTTTGTCTCTCTTGTCTGATGTTGAGCAGAGTAAAGAGCTGTGAGGAAAAGGCTGTGTTTCCCAAATGTTTTTGTGTAGCTTAAGATGTTTTCAACCAGCCATTTGGACGAATATGAGTCGTAAATTTCAAGCAACCCGTTATTTCTTGCTCCGGTGTAGGTGTCTCTGCCATAATACGTGTTTTCATCTCTTGAGTCAAACTGCACGTTAGTACTCAGCCTGTATATCAAACCATCAATGGGGAACTTTACATCTAAGGAGTTGTTGGTCATGAGGGTTCTGCGAAGATTGCTGTTAATAACATTTAATTCAGCTAAGGGGTTGGCAACATCTGTCGAAGCCTCCCAGGTTTGCAAGCGTAATGATCCGTCAGAATTGTATGCTTGTGCAAGAGGGTTCATGTAGTATGCGGATTGAAAGTCTACGTTATGGCCGCTTCTGTCTACAAAGTTGATTTGAGTATTTGTACTGAATGTTACCCATTTGCCAATTTCCTGTTCAAAGTTGATTCTTCCGGAATATTTTGTAAAGTCATTACCCTTTGCAATTCCCTGGTTGTCTGATACAATAAAGGAAACAAAATAATTATTAACTTTTGTTTTACCACTGACAGAGATGGTATGGTAGTGATTAAAACCTGTTCTTAAAGCAAGACCTACCCAGTCCACATAGTTTTTGCTTAAAAATGTGTTGCGCTCAGTAAGTGTAAAATCTCCGACGGCTTCGTTTTTATAATAATAAAAGGTGTCGCCGTCCATCATCTTTGGAAGTTCATACACATCTAAAACAGTCATATAGCCATGGTAGTTCACCTTTGCCTTGTCACTCTGTCCTTTTTTGGTAGTAATCAGAATAACGCCGTTTGCACCTCGGGAACCATAAATAGCGGCAGATGAAGCGTCTTTTAATACCTCTATAGACTCTATATCATCCGGGTTCAACTCGGACCAGCTAAAGTAATAAGGTGCGCCATCCAGGATAATAAGAGGGGCATTACCTGCATTAATAGAGTTGTTGCCTCTGATAACGGTGGAGCTTTGACTACCTTCGGCATCAGAACCATATAACTCAACTTTCAGTCCCGGAATAGACCCTTGTAACGCTGTAACAAGATTAGGGGCCGGTCTTTTTTCAAGAACATCTTTATTCAGAGACGCCACTGCACCCGTAACATCGCTCTTTTTCTGAACACCATATCCAACCACAATAATATCATCGAGCAATGTGGCATCTTGTTCTAGTACTACTACAAGAGGAGCATTTCCTTCGACTTTTATTTCTCTGGTACTATAACCTAGAAAACTAAATATTAATACATCTCCATCTGTAACCGAGATGGAAAATTTACCGTCAAAGTCTGTTTGAGTGCTTATAGAAGTACCTTTAATGACAATAGCTACACCAAGCATCGGCTCATTGTTTACTGCACCGTCAAGCACCACTCCTGTGATAGTTTTCTGTGCAAATGCCGATAAAGTGAAGCAAAGCATGTAAGTGAGAAATATAAATAACCTCCTTTTCATAATAGATACAATTAATTAGAATATTACATATAAAGTTAAGATTTTGCTATAGGAGACTTGTTAATGTTATTGTTAATATTGTGCTAATAGATTAAATTTTTAATACTTCTCCTTCAGATTTTGCAATTACAACAGCTGCACACATATCTCCGTAGCTGTTTGTGGCGGTTCTCGGCATATCACAAAGTTGTTCAACAGCCAGTACAAGGCCTATACCTTCTAGTGGTAATCCGACGGCTGACAAGACTACAGAAATCATAACCAAACCGGCCATCGGGATGCTGGCTGTACCAATAGCAGCCAACAGAACGGTCGCTACTACTATTATTTGTTGAATAATAGTTAGCTCAATACCATACGCTTGAGCAATAAATAAGACAGCGACACTTTCATATAATGCCGTACCGTTCATATTTACTGTTGCACCCAAAGGCAAAGTGAAGCTTGCGATCTTATTAGAGACACCAACCTTCTCTTGTGTATCACGCAGGGATATCGGTAATGCGGCTGCCGATGAACATGTGGAGAATGCTGTAAGTATGGCAGTAGACATCTTACTCATGTGTTTCCATGGATTAGCCTTACCTATAAAACGAACAGTGGCAGGTAGTATGATAAACGTTTGCATGAGGCATCCTGCCCAAACAATTCCCACAAATAATCCCAGACTGCTTAGTGTTTTAAGCAATTTATCCATATCTCCGGCCTGTTTTCCTATCATAGTAGCTACAATGGCAAAGACTCCTATAGGCGCAAGACGGATGATAAACATCGTTATCTTGATAATAACATCGTAAGTGCTGCTAAAAAAATCAATCATGAAACTTTTGGACTTTTCTCCTACTCTGGTAATAAAAAAACCAAATAAAATAGAGAAGAAGATCAGAGGCAATATGTTTCCATTAGCCATGTCCGCAAAGATATTTGCAGGAATAATGCCTACAATTTGATCTATAAACGAGGTTTGGGTTGCTGCAATAGAGTCGATACTTTCTGAAAGACCGACATCGGCACCTACACCGGGCTGGAATATATTTACTAAGATTAATCCCAGAGTGGCTGCTATAAGCGTAGTTGAGACATAAAAAGCAAAGGTTTTTCCGGCTATCCTTCCCAGATCAGAAGAGCCGCCAATGCTGGCAACACCCATTGTGAGGGAAGTAAATATTATAGGTATAATGATCATTCTTAGAGCCCGAAGAAACATATCTCCGGCCCATTGAACATATTTCACATAATCAGACAGAAACACTCCCAAAAGGGCACCAAGCAGAATGGCTATAAGTATTTGCCAGTGGATTGCTAATTTCTTAACTTTCATAGTTTTATTTGTTGTTTTTTGGGGAGTAAAGGTATTGTACACAAGCGTCTGCCAGTGCATTTAAACTGGATATTTCACTACTTTTATCCAGGCCTGTGTAATCATAGGCTATTGGGAGTTCGGTACAAGCACTAACTACCGGGAGTTTTGCTTCTGACCATAGTTCTTCAATAATACCTTTATATAACGTTCCTGCCTTTTGGAATTTTCCCTTTTTTACAAAATCAATGACAGCCTGGATGGACTCCTGTTGATCCCCGGAGGGAATCCGAAACGTGTACCTTAAACGTTCTGCATGTTTTTGATAGAGTCCCGTTTTCATTGTTCCTGTTGTTGCGGTAAGCCAGGCTCCCTCGGGAGACAGACGAGAAGCAGCGTTAATGGTTTCATTAACTATATGTATTAAAGGTAGAGGCATCTCTCCACTATCTATCCATTCATCCAGGAAATAGTGGGCTGTGTTACAAGGTACAGCCAAAACATCAGCACCCCATTTGTATAATGAGTCAATCCCGCGTTTTAGATCTGCTCGCGGACAAGGTCCGTTACCCAGTAAATAATTGGTTCTGTCAGGCGTGATTGTATTGGAATAGACAATGGTTTCCGGATGCTCCTGATCGCAAGATGCAGGTGCTTTTTTTGACAATAAAAGCATAAAGTCAGCCGTAGCAGCCGGTCCCATACCGCCTAAAACACCTAGAGTTAATTTTGGTCTCATCTTGAAATATTCGTTATTTTTCAAAATATCTTGATCGTTTTAGCATATGAACAATTTCTTCAACAGGTATCTGAGGAACTACCTTCCCCTTGTATCCTTTTGTTGTTTGTGCCATAAACATGGAGTTCCATAAGGCTTCTGCTGTAGCCTCGATAGTGGCTAAGAAAAGCGATGACATAGCACCGTTATGCAATACACTAGAAGTATACAACGAGCTTTGTTCATTAATCAGATTATCGGGACATACCGACATGGCAATCACATAATCACCACTTCCGTTTGATGCAATACCTCCTGTCTTGGCAAGTCCTAACACGGCTCTTTTTGCTATCCGTTCTAAATTTCTGGAATCTACCGGAGCATCTGTTATGACAACCATCATACAGGAACCATCTACATCCTGTAAAACATCTTTTTTATAACTGTATTTTCCAAGCAAAGGTCCTACAGGAACTCCTGCTATCTCAAGTACGCCACCGTAATTAGACTGAACGAGGACTCCTACCGTATAACCACCTAAACTTTTCGGCAAAACGCGCGAAGAAGTTCCTATACCGCCTTTATACCCAAAAGCACTTGTGCCCGTGCCTGCTCCCACGGCTCCCTCTTCAACAGGACCATCTTTCGCATTTTCGATGGCTTGTAAAACGATCTCCGGAGTCACATAACGAGCGCTTATATGGTTCAGCTGGCTGTCGTTTGTTTCTCCTACGATGCCGTTAACGGAACGAACATTTTCATTTCCAGGTTGTTGTAGAGTATAAGTGATTAATCCGTCTAGTCCGGCTGCCACACTTAACGTATTTGTTAAGATTATCGGAGTCTCAATATTTCCAAGTTCTTGGACTTGGGTATATCCGGCCAATTTTCCAAAACCGTTTCCTATATAAATGGCAGCCGGAACTTTATTTCTAAACACATTATCTTGATGTGGAACAATGGCAGTAACCCCTGTGCGAATACTGTCACCCACAACACAAGTCACATGTCCTACGGTAACACCTTTTATATCTGTAATCGCATTTTCTTTCCCTGTCTTAAACACACCCGGTACTATTCCATAATCTCTAAGTCTTTGTGAATACAAATTACTTGTCGTAATTGTTAGACTGAAGATGAGTGATGAAATTTTCAAAATTGTTTTGATCATAGAACTAAGATTTAGTTTTTCAGGTTAAAAGTAAACGTACACTTATAAGAAATCCATAGTAAAACACTTAACATTCTCTTAATGGATCAAATCTTTTCCAAAATCCTGACATATTTGTTACTCTGGTGCTGAATCTCTATATTTGTCAGATATTAAAAAATTCAAGTGAAGAATGGACGAAGGCCCTTATCATAGTTGTGTAATTATGCTGCTGTAAGGGGAGAGGTATGTCTCCTTGCAGTGTTAAATTGTTAGGAGACAAGATTATGGTTGATATCAAAACCAGGTTCGAACAACTCATTGAAGACAAAGATTGGAAAGAACTGAAGGTAGAGCTGAACGATATAGATCCCGTTCAGATTACTGAAGTTATTGAAGACGCTCCCGATGGGGATGACGTGCTTCTTTTCCGTTTGTTAAATCGCAAACTGGCCAAAGAAACGTTCCAGTTGCTTTCTTACGATATGCAGGAGCAGATCATAGAGAGCATGGCCCGGAATGTAAAAAAGTTGTCCACGTTGCTCAACGATATTGAGCCTGACGACAGAACGGCTTTCTTTGAAGAACTTCCCGGGACTATCAGCCAGCGTCTGATACAATTCTTGTCGCCTGAAGAACGCAACACCACTATCCGCCTGTTGGGTTATCCGGAGGACAGTATCGGTCGTTTGATGACACCGGAATACGTGGCCGTCAATCCGGAACATACCATTGAAGAGGCTTTTGCCCACATACGCGTATACGGTAAAGATTCGGAAACGCTAAACGTAGTATATATAGTAGACAAAGAGTGGAAACTGGTTGACGACATACGGATTAAAGAATTGATTCTGGCCGATCCGCAGCAAAAAGTGCAAGACTTGTTGGACTACCGCTTTGTGGCACTCAATGCGATGGATGACCAGGAAACAGCCATTGGAGCTTTTCAGGACTACGACCGCGTAGCCCTGCCTGTAGTCAACAGTGAGGGAGTTTTACTCGGGATTGTGACGGTTGACGATATCATGGACGTGGCGGAAGAGGAATCTACGGAAGACTTCCACAAGTTTGGATCTATCCAGCAATCCATAGCCAATCCTCTGAAAGAGAGGGCTTGGGGTATGTATAAAAACAGGATTGTCTGGTTATTGGCTTTGGTGTTTGTGAATATTTTTTCCGGAGCGGCTATCTCTTCGTTTGAATCCATTATTCAAGCGATAGTATCCCTTGTTTTCTTCTTACCCTTGCTTATTGATAGCGGAGGTAATGCAGGTTCTCAATCGGCTACCCTAATGATTCGGGCTTTGGCCACAGGGGATGTAAAGATATCTGACTGGTACAAATTGATTGGTAAGGAATTTATAGTGTCGTTTCTATTAGGTGTTACCATGGCGGCAGGAGTAGCCGCTATAGCCAGCTTCAGGGCACCGGAAATTATTCTGGTGGTGGCGTTATCTATGTTGTTGATTGTGATGACGGGAAGCCTTATAGGATTGCTGTTGCCTTTCTTATTCACCAAATTACGTTTGGACCCGGCTACGGCCAGCGCTCCGTTGATTACTTCTATTTCAGATATTTGCGGAGTGTTGATTTACTTTTCCATAGCCTCCTGGATCCTGTGACGGCAGCTCCGCGCCGTTGCTTTACCTGACGCTTCGCCCTCTGCCGCCTCGGCGGGTATCTGTTGATGAGCTGTCAAAGTACCTTGGTGTTTGCGGTCGAGTACCCCTCCTGGATCCTTGCCGAGGTGTTTGCAAACGAATATCAGGTTCGGAAAGGATATCGCCAAAAACGTCTACAAAAAGTTTTTGCTGCTCAGAATCCAATATCTCTTTCATTTGAAAATAATACTGGAACGTAAGCAGTTTGAGCTGCTTATGCTTTTCTCCTAAATCGTAGGCCAGTGTGTCCAAAGTTTCTTTGTTGGGTTTGGATGCTTTCAATTCGTCAGCCATAGCGGAACGGGTTGTTCCCATTTGCATCAGAAGATCGTTTGCCGTGCGGTTGAATATCCGGTGAAATTGTCTGAAGTGTTCCTGCTGCTCTTGAGTAAGATTTAACTCTCTGATTAAGAGACCGATTGTGCCCGGACGTGGAATAAAATCTTCAAGGGCTGCTTGTTCAGAGGCTGTAATAGAATCTGTCAGCAGCTCGTATGTTTCCTCCGTATTGCTGCGCTGTTTCCTGGATGTTGCTATAAAAGCTATATTGGTTGCCAGCAGAAAGACTACCAGAACAATCCATACCGTATGAGGAACTTTACGCATGCCTGTGAATTAAAAAATATCTTCTAAAAACAATGTTTCTACTTGCTCCATAGGTACTTCGTGGAAGAGGTAGGCTACTTCGTACACGATGTCCGGATCCGGGAGCGGTTGCGTAACAGAAGACTGCCCCAGCCAAAACCCAAAAAACAACCCTACAAGAAGAGCAGCCGCAACGGCTACGGGTTTTAGCCACTTGATGCTCCCGTGGATCTGTTGTGCAGCCCGCTGCTGCATACGTGCTGTTGTACGCGTATATAGGAATGGTTTGGGAGTCAGGGCTTTTTCTGTTTCTATAAAAGAAAGCGTTTCTTGCAGATAGGTCAGTTTTTGGCTGCAAGAAGGACATGTGTTCAGATGGTCCTTCACAACAGACACCTCTGTTTGTGGCAGAGAGTTTTCTATATAAAAGATCAATTTCTTTTCTGTTGTCTTGCAATCCATTTTCTTATATTTTGTATGTTTGACACATACTTGTGCAAAAACTTGCGCAGGAAACGGCCGGTTCTTGTGTCAAATATATTGTTTTTTACAGAATTTTGGATACAAACATTGTTGAAAGATTAAAAAAAGGAGAAGAATCTGCATTTCGTGAGCTGGTAGAAACTTACCAGCACATGGTGTTCCGGGTATGCATGGGAGTACTGCACAACAGCAGCGATGCAGATGATGTGACACAGGAAGTATTTATTGAGGTTTTTCGTTCTGTTCAGAAATTCCGTTCTCATGCCAAAATATCTACCTGGCTTTACAGGATTGCCCTTAATAAATCGTTGAATTATATGCGCGACAACCGGCAACATAAAAGGGCTCTACAGGCAGACGGTGCAGGTATGGAAGCACTTTCCTTGCACGCTTCTGAGAGGACACCTTTAGAAGTATTGCAGGAAAAAGAAAAAAAGGAGGCTCTTGAAAAAGCTGTTGATGCGTTACCGGAAAGGCAAAAAAAAGCATTTGTATTAAGTAAATACGAGGATTTGTCCAATAAAGAAATTGCCCGGGTCATGAAACTTTCTGTATCTTCGGTGGAGTCTTTGTTATTCAGAGCAAAACAAAATTTGCAAAAAAGTTTGCTTGCCTGATTCTTATTTGCGCAAGTTTTTCCGTTTACATGTGTCTTATAAGCAAAACCAATTAAATTTTAGAAAATGAAAACAAAAACATTGCTTATTACTGCTTTGATGATGACCGTTACTTTTACGGTCCTGGCACAGGGGCCGGGACCCCGAGGCAGAAGAGTTTCGGCTTCCTACGAGCGTGGTTCCTGCACCCAATACATTTCGGGGCTGTCAAAAGAACAGATTCAGAAAATTACAACATTGGAAGTGGCCCACAGAGAACAGATGGAACAATTGCGAAACGAACGTCGTGAAAACCGTGACTTTGAAATAAAAGACAATATCCGTGACAAAATGATCAAGATGCGCGATACGCAAAGAGATGAAGTTAGAAAATTGCTTACTGCGGAACAACAGAAAGAATACGATGCATTGCCACGTGACAGGTATCAGGCACAACAGGCAAAAACCCGCCCCTTAAATTATGGCAGAAGGGGCTGGCGCAGATAAATATTTTGAAGTAAGCGTAAAAACGTATATCTTTGCCCACCTTTTCTCGGGAAGATAAGGAAGTTAACAAGATTTAGTAACTTAAAAAAAGAGTATGGCAGTAAAAATTCGTCTTGCCCGCCATGGCAAAAAAAATTACGCTTATTTTCATATTGTTGTAGCAGATTCACGTGCTCCCCGTGACGGTCGGCTGATTGAAACTTTGGGAACATATAACCCCAATACCAATCCGGCAGAAATAAAGCTGGATGCCGACAGGGCTTTGTACTGGTTGAACGTAGGCGCCCAGCCTACAATTACCGCACGTAGGCTTCTTTCCTATAAAGGAGTACTTCTAAAGAAACACCTTTTGGAAGGAGTTGCTAAGAATGCGCTAACCCAGGAGCAGGCAGATGCAAAATGGGAAGCCTGGATGCAGGAAAAAGAAGCTGCAATTCTGGCAAAGAAAAACAAGCTTTCACAGGAATCCGTTGAAGAAACAAAGAAACGGCTGCAAGCAGAGTCCTTGATTAATAAAGAGCGTGCGGCTGCTTTATCGGCCAAACGTGAAGAAGCTGCAGCGCGTTTAGCTGCTGCTGCTGCAGAAGCTGCAGCCAAGGCAGAAGAAACCATTGCTGAAATTGAAGGAACGGCTGCACCGGAAACAGAAGAAGAGCCTGCTGCTGAATAATTGAAATGGGGAAAAAAGAAAGGTTTTTAACACTGGCAACTGTCAGAAAAACCTTCGGAAGGGAAGGAGAATTGTTTCTTAAATTTCATCCCGGAGCCCCCAGAACACTTATTGAACAACTAAAAGAAAACGAACCGGTATTCATTTATGTAGATGAGATACCGGTTCCTTTTTATATTACGTCTTTGAAATTTGTGGGAAATGACAAAGCTGTTGTGTGTTTTGAAAATTATTCGTCGCAGCAGCTGGCAGCCGAATGGGTAGGGAAAACGCTTCTGGTTCAAAATGGAGAAGAAGGAGAAGAAGAAGATGGTTCTCATCTGGTTGGATATACCTTTCAGGCTAAAACAGCAAAGGGGAGCATCCTGAAAGGTACGGTTTCCCAATTTTTTGATTATCCCATGAACCCCTGTCTGGAGCTGGAGTTTGAAGACGGAACCCTTTCTTTAGTGCCTTTTCATCCCACTTTTGTGAAAAAGACAGACCACCGTAACGCATCCCTGCGTTTGTTCCTTCCGGAAGGATTGTAGCGCTTATTTTATATTAAAAAAGACAACATCTGTCCATCCCGATGTGTTGGAAGCATCAAATCCAACATAGCGCCAATAGGCTCCCAGCTTGTTGGAACTCATGAGTTGCTGGGTGTAGTTATGACTGGCTGTGCTGTTTTTAAATCCATTGTTTTTCAGGACTTTAAAATAATTATTTGCGTAGCTGTCCTTGGTGGAGATAGTTACGGATTCGTAAAATAAATGGTCCGTAGTGTATCCCAGGAAAGTGATTTGTCCGGCAAAAGCCGGGTAAGCCTTAAGTACCGGATACTGAGAAACCAGCAGGTCCCAGTCTGCATAATTCTCTTGTTCGTTTTCGTCGTCGTCCCAGAAAAGCCAGTCGCAGCCGCTTATAAGCAACCCTGATATACCTATTAAAAGAACGGTAAATACTTTTTTCATAGCCTTACTGTTTTAGATAGATTGTTTTTTCAGGATAAAGATGGTAAAAATATTGATACGTAACTCTTTAATAAGATTTTTTTATGAGTTCAACTGCGGCCTTGGCACATCCTTCCAGCCCCAGCAGGCCGGCATCCAGCGTGAAATGGTACGAATCTGCCTTTCCCCATTCTTTGTTGGTAAAATAATTGTAGTAAGAAGCCCGTTTTTTTTCTTCGCGGGCAATGAATTGTTCCGCTTCCTGGAGTGGAATTTCCTGACGTTTAGAAACGTTCTCTACGCGTACAGACAGTGGAGCATGTATAAAAAAGCTTCTCATATTTGGGTTGTCCCGCAGTATATAATCTGCACAACGGCCAATGAAAAGGCAGGATTGCTCATCGGCCAGTTTGCGGATGACTTCCGATTGTATGTTAAATATCCTGTCTCTGGAAAGGGGGGTGTTCATGGGGTCGAAAAACGTTAACCCAAACATGTTTTGAGCACTAAGAATACGAGATATGCCTGTAGAGGTCTTTTCATCCGCATTCTCAAAAACTTCTTCACATAAGCCGCTTTCTTTGGCTGCATAATACAGCAGTTCCTTATCAAAGAAAGAAAGACCCAGGGCAGATGCGATCATTTTGCCCACCGTATAGCCGCCACTGCCCAGTTGGCGGCCCAGGGTGATGGTAATGTTAGCCTTAGGTTTCATCGTATTTTTTAAATTCTTTCATTTGTTTAATTATAAGTACGGCTGCAGCAATAAAAGAAGCTGCATCTGAAACAGGCATACTTGCCCAAACACCAATAACGCCAAAAAAGCGTGGAAGTACAAGAAGCGCCGGAATAAGAAATATAACCTGGCGTGTAAGGGAGAGAAAGATGGCTTTTCCCGCTTTCCGGATGGCCTGGAAAAAGTTGGAAGTAACAACAGGTAATGCAACCAGAGGAAATAAGGCCAGGTCTATGTGCAGGCCTTCCACAGTCAGTTCAATAAGGGTGGGATCGTTTGTAAACAGCCGTACAGCGGCGTGGGGGAAAAACTGTGCAATAACAAATCCCAGAACACCTATACAAGACGCACATAAAAGTGTGAGTTTGTAGATTTCTGTAACGCGTTTGTACTGTTTTGCGCCATAATTGAATCCCACCAAAGGCTGCATTCCTTGGTTAAAACCAAACATGATCATAATGAAAAGGAAAACCATCCGGTTGGCAATCCCATACGCTCCCACAGCGTAATCGCCACCAAATTTCAAAAAGGAACGGTTAATGATAATGATAATCAGGCTGTTTACAATATTCATCAAAAAAGGAGCCAGGCCTACGGAAATAATATTGCGTGGCATACCTTTTTGAATGGAGAAGATTTCTTTTTTGAAATGAAGCAGCGACGTTTTTTTTGTATAATGGTGTATCACAATGCCCAAGGCTATTACCTGAGCCAAAACAGTGGCAAAGGCTGCACCCCGGATGCCCCATTTAAAGCCAAAAATAAACAGGGGGTCAAGAATTAGGTTTGCGACAACCGCAGTGAGCGTTGCGAGCATGGCCTTCTTGGGATAGCCACTCGCCCTCAGGTTATCATTTAACCCGTGGTACACGTGGGTAATAACGTTTCCTGCCAGAATAATTTCCATGTATTCTTTGGCATAGGGCAGCGTTTGTTCACTGGCTCCAAAAAAACACAGGGTAGGTTCCAGAAAAATAAGGGCAATAATAGAATACAAAACACCAATAATGGTATTGAGTGTGACGGCATTTCCCAAAGCCTTTTCTGCTGTTTTGAGGTCCTTCTGTCCCAGTTTCACAGAAACAAGTGTAGATGCCCCCACTCCAATCATAGAACCAAAGGCAGATGATATGTTCATCAGCGGGAGGGTCAGGGAAAGGCCGGCAATAGCCAGGGCGTTGACTCCCCGCCCAATGAATGCCACATCGGCAATATTATAAATGCTGGCGGCGGTCATGGAAATGATAGCCGGCAATGCATAGCGTAATAAAAGGCCGGGTATATGCCCTTTATCCAAGGCCAGGGTGTTGGCTTGTTCCGGGGTATTGATTCGTTCAGGCACGCCAATATATTTTTTTGCGGGAAACAAGAGAAACTGCCCACATAGTGAAAAGTACCACCAGAAAAGCACTAAGGGTACCCACCCACGGATAGGCAACAGGTCTTGCCCACTGGTACAAAGTTTTGATATACGTAATGCCCATGAGTGGTACAATAAAAAGGCCGTGGGCAACATAGCTCATCAAGGGGTTGGCTCCTGCTCCGGAAAATACACGTCCTAAAAATCGCTGCGGGAAACATTCTGACATATAATGAAGCCATAGCAACAGGAGCAGGGCAATACCACCGCTAACAAAACAATAGGAAAAGGAGCAGGGGACTTTTGTTAGGCCCGGTTCCAATTGCTCCATCCACAAGCCGGACAGAATGAGCAATGTGGCCAGGTATAAAAACGGTAAGAAACGAGGAGCCTTTTTTGACATAAGGAAAATGAGCCCTGCCAGAGTAACCAATGAAACCAATTTTCCGGCCAACAGCCACCTGTTGTAACTGCTAATACAAATCCATACAACAACAGCCAGCAAGCACCAGAACAAAAGGTGGGTTAGCCATCCTTTGTGTTGTATTCTTAAATTGTTCTCTTTTTGTAAAATAACCAGCCGGTCTCCTACCCAGGTAGCGGGAAGCAGGATCATAAGAAAATTAATTTGTTCCATGTTCAAAAGCCAGGAAATGTGCTTGTTGTTATACACCAATCCATCAAACCCTGTTGTTCTGGATATCAGGCTAATGGCAACTACTCCCAAAAAGGAAAACAGCCTCCATTTTTCTGAATCCCGTGTGGCATACCAGATTAAAGAACCAAACAGGTAGAGAAAAGCCAGTAGAAGGATGATAATGTCCCGTTTAAAAAGTGATACGGGAACTTTGAAGGCAACATGGTAGATACTTAGTAAGGCAATGGCAGCAATACTCCCTGCTATTTGTTTACCTGCGGTAGCTCCTTTTACATAAATAAACCAAAGCGATGCAAAACCAATCAGCGCCAAAAAATAGGATCCATACCCGGCACTGTAGGGTGGTCGTAGCAATACACACAGGAACGAAAAAGCAAGAAGTCTCAGAAACCGTACAGCAATTCCTCGCATATCGTGTACGGTGTTTTTGCTGAATTTTTCCCACTTTGCCCTGAAAGAAAAGGGAATAGCAACGCCCATACAAAATATGAAAATGGGAAAAACAAGATCAACCCAGCCCAGACCAAATTGGGTAGAGTCCAGGGTGTGGTTTGGCGGTGGATTTTGAATGTGATACATCCAGGCCGGTAATGTTCCGTGAGGAATGGTGCCGGAAAAGACCATCCCAAAAATAGAAAGACCACGTAACGTATCAAGGGTGGTAAAACGTTTCATGGGCTTTGTATGAAAGAATTAAGAACGGCATGCATTTCCTTCAGTTTCTCCTGCAGCAGTTCCGCTTCACGGGCTTCTGCAATAAAACGCAGGTAGGGCTCTGTGTTGGAGGGTCTTACATTGAACCACCATTGGGGAAACTCTACACGATATCCGTCAAAATCATAAAAAGCAGTTGGTGTTTCCTGTGTTGTGAAATGCTTCTTAAGAGCATCCATGGCTTCTTGTTTCCGTTCAATACGAAAATTGATTTCGCCGGAACCTTCGTATTTTTTTATATTTCGGACGATTTCAGAAAAAGGCTTGTTCAGCAAAGTCAGTACATGCAGCACCAGTAAGGCTGCTAACAGACCGCTGTCTGAATAGAAAAAGTCTTTGAAATAGTAATGCCCGGCCAGTTCGCCTCCGTACAAACCGTCAATTTCTTTAAGTTTTGGTGTAGCAAAAGCCCTTCCCACGCGCCAGGTGTGCATTTCTGCTCCCATGGGGGAGAGGTACTCACCAACAGCCTTGGAAGAACGAATATCCTGCAGGACCCGGGCCGGATTTCCATCCAGAAAATGATGTCCCAAAAGAGCGATAATCAAATCCGGAGAAACAAACGTACCGTTTTCATCTGTAAACATGACCCGGTCTGCGTCGCCATCAAATATAATGCCTACGTCGCATTTTCTTTCCTTTACAAGATCTTGTAATTGCCTGATGTTTTCCGGAACTAACGGGTTAGGCGGGTGGTTGGGGAAACGTCCGTCCGGTTTTTCGTTAATGTAAACAACCTGCCGGGTTCCTAAAAGCTTTTTGATGAACATGCCTGCCATTCCGTTGGAACAGTCAACGCCTGCCTTCAGGTGCATGGATTGCGGAACCCATTTTGACAAGAAAGAAAAATATTCCTTTTTCAAATCCAGAGAAGTAACAGCTCCGCGTTTTTGTACGGGAACCGGTGTGTGGTGCATCACCAGTTCCTCAAGCCGGTTAAGTCCGTTGGCGTAACCTACCGGCATGGCCCCGCTGCGGGAAACTTTGAGTCCGTTATACTCTGCATCGTTGTGCGAAGCTGTAATTTGTACCGAGCCGTCAAATTGGTGGCGTGCTGTGGTATAATATACCATGGGAGTGGTGGTTAGTCCAAGATCAACCACATGAGCCCCGGCATCACAGATGCCGCGAACCAGTGCCTTGTACATAGCCGGAGAAGATTCCCGGCAATCACGGCCCACGGCTATCTGGTTTGTCTCTAGTACTGAGGGGAGGAAGAATCCCATTTTATACACCATGTCGGGGAGCAGGTTTTTTCCATAAATACCCCTAATATCGTAAGCGTGGAAAACACTCATATTATAGAACAATCTTGGTTTTGTAAAAAGTGCTGACCTGTCCTTTTGCAATGGCTTGCAGTTTACCTTGCAGCATTTTTTTACGGATGGGCGTTGCCAGGTCGGTAAAAAGTTCGCCTTCCAGATGGGAGTACTCGTGTTGTACCATGCGGGAAGCCATGCCATAGAACCACTCTTCGACAGGCTCAAAACGTTCGTTCAGATAAGCCAGCTTTACACTCTCGGGTCGTTCAATATCTGCAAAGAGGTTGGGGACACTCAGACAACCTTCCTGGTATACAACTGTTTCGGAACTTGTTTCTAACAAGCGCGGGTTAATCAATGTTCTTTTAAAATCTTTAAGTTCCGGACGGTCTTCAGACAATTCACTCCCATCCAGCAAAAACAAGCGGATGGACAGGCCAACCTGAGGGGCAGCCAATCCTACACCGTCTGCGTAATAAAGTGTTTCCCACATATCTTTTAGCAGCTCTTCCAGCCCGGGGTAATCCGGAGTGATGTCTTTTGCTTTTTGTCTGAGAACGGCTGAACCGTATATATATATTGGCAATATCATGGTTTGTTGTTTTGAAGGTACTCTTGTAAAATAAGTACGGCACTTACTTTGTCAACGTTGGCTTTGTTTCTTCTGTCTTTTTTTTTCATTCCTCCTTCAATCATGGCTTGCAGAGCCATTTTTGAAGTGAATCGTTCGTCGGTCAGAACTACGGGAATTTCCGGAAAAACTCTTTTCAGGTGGGTAACAAAAGCCGTTACACGTGGAGCGTTTTGTGCCGGTGTGTTGTTCAGGTTTTTGGGGTAACCCACAACAAACAGTTTTACAGGTTGTTCTTTATTATATTGCTTGATAAAATCAACCACTTTGTCCGTAGCGACAGTTTGCAGTGGAACGGCAAAAATCTGCAGAGGATCACTTACAGCAATACCAACTCGTTTTTGTCCGTAGTCAATTCCCAGGATCCTTCCCATGTTGCAAAGGTAATACAAATTGGAAAATGATTTGTACATTTGCCACTACAAAGCACGTGTATGACTTCCGGCCCTGTAAGGAAAAAAACGCTCAAAGAGAGGTACATTTTTGGGATATTTGACAAAGAATCGCACCAGCAGGTTTTTACTGTAAAATTCTCTGTGCTTCATTTGCTTTTGGGGGTGGTGGGGTTCTTGACCATCCTGATTGCCGGTGTTGTACTTATTATTATGTACACACCTTTGAAAGAGGTGGTTCCGGGTTACCCCAATGCGCAGACACGTGAAATAATGATGAAAAATGCACTTCGTGCCGATTCTTTAGAAAAAGTAGTCTCTTTGTGGGAAATTCATCTGATAAATCTGCAAAGGGTTCTGGCAGACGAAGAACCCGTTTCGCCCGGGGATATTTTACCAAAATTGCAAATGGGTGATATTCCGGAAATAGGTGCAGGAGCACAATCGCAAGAAGACTCATTGCTACGGGTTACAGCAGAGTTAAAAGAACGGCAAAGTCGCAGCCATATGCAAGGAGGTTCCCTTCAAATAGAAGGATTGCATTTTTTCCCACCTGTCAAAGGATTGGTTACTTCCGGGTTCAATCCGGCAGAGAACCATTTTGCTGTAGATATTGCAGCTCCGGAAAATTCAGTGATTTATGCAGTTTTGGATGGAACGGTAAATTTTGCATCCTGGACAGATGAGTTTGGCTACATTTTACAAATTCAGCATGAAAACAACCTGTTGTCAATATACAAACACTGTTCAAAATTGTTCAGAAAAGTGGGAGATTCTGTTACAGCAGGGTCTGTTGTAGCTGTAATAGGAAGCCATGGATTGTATTCAACCGGATTTCATTTGCATTTTGAATTATGGCATAAAGGGGTACCATTGAATCCGGAAGATTATATAAATTTCTGATATGACATACCAAAAACGTGTTGCAGTTTTAGGATCTACGGGGTCAATAGGAATCCAGACATTGGATTTAATACGCAGATACCCTTCCCGCTTTGCTGCACATGTTCTGACGGCCAGACAATCCTCTGATCTGTTGATTCGTCAAGCATTGGAATTTAAGCCGGCAGCCGTTGTGCTTACAGAAGAAAAGGCCTGGAAGTGTGTCAGAGAAGCACTCAGTGGGGCAGATATCCAGGTATTGTACGGTAGCGAAGCTATTAAGGAAGTGGTGCAATGGGATTCTGTGGACTTGGTGCTAAATGCCCTGGTAGGATTTGCAGGGCTGGAACCTACCCTTATTGCTTTAAAATACAAAAAAACGTTGGCATTGGCCAACAAAGAGAGTCTTGTGGCAGGTGGTCATCTGGTAATGCAGGAAGCTACCTTAGCAGAGAAACCTATTTTACCAGTTGATAGTGAGCATTCCGCTATTTTTCAATGTCTTTTGGGAGAACAGGCAGTTGTTGAAAAAATGATACTGACTGCTTCGGGAGGTCCTTTTTTTACTTTTTCAAAAGAAGAGCTGGAAACGGTCACAAAAGCGCAGGCACTGGCTCATCCCACCTGGAATATGGGATCAAAAGTAACAGTTGATTCTGCCACCCTTATGAATAAGGGGATGGAAGTCATGGAAGCTTTTTGGCTTTTTGGGCAACCCGTTGATAAGATTGAAGTACTCATCCATCCTCAGTCGTTGATTCACTCCATGGTGCAGTTTTCTGACGGAGTAATCAAGGCACAGATGGGGTGTCCGGACATGAGGCTGCCCATTTTATTTGCCTTGTCTTATCCCCGGCGGATGGATTTTCCCCAGGCTTCCAGGATGGATTTATCGCATTTTCGTTCCATGGAATTTTTCCACCCGCCGTTTGACAGGTTCCCTTGTCTTGACATGGCCTACGAAGCACTGAAAACAGGAGGCAATATTCCTTGCGCATTGAATGCTGCCAATGAAATAGCGGTAGCAGCCTTTTTAAACGAACAATTACGTTTTACCGCCATCCCAAAATTGCTGTCCAAGACAGTGGGAAAAATAGCCCGGGTTGCAAATCCTTCTCTAAGCCAGCTGGAAGAAACACATTGTGAAGCCCAGAGGGTGGCACAACATTTGTTGATAAGTTGCTGATACTATGGAAACATTGATAAAAATAGCACAAGTTATCCTGGCTCTGTCCTTTCTAATTCTGATTCACGAACTGGGGCATTTTCTTTTCGCCCGCCTGTTTAAAATACGGGTTGAAAAATTTTACCTGTTCTTTGATCCGTGGTTTAGCCTGGTAAAGTTTAAACCAAAAAATTCCCATACAGAATACGGAATCGGCTGGTTGCCCTTTGGCGGGTACTGTAAAATATCCGGGATGATTGACGAGTCACTGGATAAAGAACAGCTGAAAGAAGAACCGAAGCCCTGGGAGTTCCGCAGCAAACCTGCCTGGCAAAGGTTGTTTGTTATGGCAGGAGGGGTCTTATTTAATATTCTGCTGGCTATCATTTTGTACGGACTCATTTTATATACCTGGGGTGAAGAATACATACGAACGGAGGATGCCTCCTATGGGATAGAATGCAGTCCTTTGGCGGAAGAAATTGGTTTTCGCAGTGGAGACAGGATACTGGCTTTTGACGACAAATCAGTTGTAGACGATCCTGTACATATGTTGCATGTAGATCTTGTCCGAACAAGACCGGCTGTAATCACGGTGCTGAGGGGAGAAGATACGGTTCGTTTTAATTTTGATCAGAACTACATTGCTGAAATGTTGAATGTGCCGGGCTTGTTCAGCATTCGTTATCCGTTTGTAGTATCATCTGTTCCGGATTCTTCTCTTAATATTGGTGCCGGCCTGATGGCAGGTGATCGTATTGTATCTGTTAACGGCCTTCCTGCCCCGGCCATTCAGGATGTACAAAAGGTGCTGGCAGAAAACAAGGGCGGAGTAATAGAAGCAGGTGTTCAAAGAGACGGGGAAAGCATATCGGTCTCCCTGCTGGTGAACGAGCAGGGCATGTTAATGGTGGGAGTGACCAATCCCATGGATTTCATACCCGTCACCATCAGGAATTATTCACTTCCGGGCGCATTTCCTGCGGGCATTGATAAGGCTTATAAAACAGCTTCTAATTACCTGAAAGAACTGGGGTTGATTTTTAATCCCAAAACAAAGGCATACAAATCGGTGGGCAGTTTTATTGCTATTGGCAGTATTTTTCCCGGAACATGGAATTGGGAAGTGTTTTGGAATATAACGGCTTGGCTTTCTGTTATGCTGGCTGTTTTAAATTTGTTGCCTATTCCGGCATTGGACGGAGGCCACATTGTATTGGTGCTTTATGAAATGATATCGAGAAAGAAGCCTTCAGATAAATTTCTGGAATATTCCCAGATTGTGGGAATGATAATCCTCATGGGTCTTATGTTTTTGGCATTCGGGAACGACATTCTCAGACTATTTACCTAATTTAACCAAAGAAAACAACTATGAAAAAGCATTTTTTATTTTTCTTGTTCCTGTTATTATTCTTATTGCCATCCTGTAATGATGGTCCACAATTAAAGCAAAATGTGAGCGGGAAGACCGGAGAGGTGGTTGTGGTGATGAATAAAGGGTATTGGGAGGCCGGCCCCGGACAAGCGCTTCGTTCTATTCTGGCCGTTGATTTTCCTCACCTTCCCCAGCGTGAACCGCTGTTCAGCCTGTTTAACATTCAGGAAAATGCTTTCTCATCCCTTTTCCAGGTTCATAGAAATATTATTCTATGCCATTCGAAGTCGGAGCTTTCGGAAGCCAAAATAGTTATTCAGAGAGATATCTGGGCAGCTCCTCAAATTGTAATTACCATATCGGGGCCGGATGAAGAAACAATAACAGCTTGCATTGATCAAAACAGTGATTTGCTTAAAAACGCCCTAGAACAAGCAGAACGGAACAGGGTAATCCAAAACTCAAAAAAATACGAAGAAGTAGCCACCCGGAAAACCGTGCTAAAAGCAATAGGGGGGTCTCCTTATTTCCCAATAGGCTACCGCATCAAGAAACAAACCGGAAATTTTATCTGGGTTGCTTATGAGACTACATACACAACACAGGGTGTTTTCATTTACTCTTATCCGTACAGGAATGAAGAAGATTTAACCTTGCCAAGGATTATTGCAGAACGAAATTTGAAATTGGAAAAAGAGGTTCCCGGACCGCTTGACAACACCTATATGACAACCAACACACTTGTACCACCATCGTTAAGATGGGTTGATTACAACAAAAGGAACTTTGTAGAAGTACGGGGATTGTGGGATGTGAAAAACGATTTTATGGGCGGGCCTTTTGTAGCGCACTGCTTTTACGATAGAGAGAATCAGAACATAGTGGTACTGGAAGCTTTTGTTTATGCGCCACGTTATCCAAAGCGTGATTATTTGCGCCAGGTAGAGTCTATCATCTATTCGTTTGAGTGGCAAAAAGATTAAAAAGTTTGTAGTAAAGAAAAAACATTATATCTTTGCGCTCCCAAAAGGCCAGTTCGTCTAACGGTTAGGACTCAAGATTTTCATTCTTGCAATAGGGGTTCGATTCCCCTACTGGCTACAAATTATAGTAAGTAAAAAAATACCATGGCTCATCACGCATCAGCAGAAAAAAGAAACCGTCAAAACAATAAAAGACGTCTTCATAACAGATATTATGCCAGGACAACACGTAATGCCATAAAGGCTGTACGGAATACTACGGACAAGGCACAGGCACAGGAAATGCTTCCCGAAGTTTTTTCTATGATTGACAAGTTGGCAAAGATCAATGTCATTCATGCAAACAAGGCAGGCAATTTAAAAAGTGGTTTGGTGCTTTATGTAAATAAATTGCCGTAGTTTATCCTTTTTGTCCCGGTTTTTACACAATGCTTTCCAATTTTTGGGGAGCATTTTTTTTATTCCAATGTTATGGGGGAAATATGAAAATACCGGATTGGGCAAAAAGTGAGAAACCCAGGGAGAGATTGCTTGAAAAAGGTCCTTTTTCGCTTACAGATTCCGAGTTGTTGGCTATACTGATTCGTAACGGTACACGAAAAATGAATGCCCTGGAAATAGCCAGAGCTTTGTTGGCAGAACACAACAACCGGTTGTATGATTTGATACGGGCACCAGCAGAAAAAATGACCCGGACTAAAGGCATTGGGCCCGCAAAGGCTGCAACACTTGTGGCTGCTTTTGAGCTGGGGAGGAGGGCGCAACTTCCTGTTGAAAGACCCGCATCCATTACCTGTGCCCGGGAAGTGGCAGAAATGATGGTACCTATGCTCAGGGACCTGACGCACGAAACGTGCTGGGTGCTTTTTTTTGACGGAGCAAGAAAATACATTGGCAAAGAACAGGTCAGCAGCGGCGGGCTGAACGCTACCATTGTAGATGTGCGGGTGGTTTTGAAAAAAGCCATCGACAAATTGTCCTGTGAATTGATACTTGTACATAACCATCCGTCGGGCAGCAACAAACCGGGCAGGCAGGACAGGCTTTTGACCCAAACTCTTAAAGAAGCAGCCAGGATGCTGGACCTTCATTTGATTGACCACATTGTAATTGGAGGTAACGGCTATTTTAGTTTTGCAGAGGAAGGACTCTTGTAATCTCACATAGTTTTGTAACTTTGAGAAAATTTTCTGAATGAAAACAGTTATTTTCTCTGAACAAGATTCTCTTTTTAATGCCGTTCTTGCTGAAATGCGGGATGTGAATATTCAAAAAGACGCCATGCGCTTCCGTTATAATTTGGAACGATTGGGGTATATGTTTGCTTATGAAATAAGTAAAACACTTTCATACAGAGAAGAAGAAGTAACTACCCCGCTGGGTATTTCAAACTGCAAAGTATTGGAAGACGAAGTGGTTCTGGCTACTATTCTACGAGCCGGACTTCCGCTTCATAATGGAATGCTTCGGATTTTTGATAAAGCTCAGAATGCTTTCATAGCTGCATTCAGAAAATACGGAAGAAGTTACAAATTTACCATTCAGATGGAGTACATGACCAGTCCTCCTCTTGATAATAAGGTGCTGATTCTCTCGGACCCCATGCTGGCAACCGGATCTACTATTTACCTGACATATCAGGAGTTGGTACAACAGAAAGGTACACCAAAACATTGCCATATAGTATCGCCCATTGCATCCAGGGAAGGGTACGAATACCTTTGCCGCAAACTGCCTCAAAGCGGAATATCTATCTGGCTGGGTGCCATTGATGAAGAAATGACAACCCGCTCTTTTATTGTTCCCGGTCTGGGAGATGCCGGAGACCTGGCTTACGGAGAGAAATAGGTTAAGGAAACACTTGTTCTCCCCCTAAAAAGTTCATTTGACACGATGTTTCGGGAATCTCTTCAATGGGGATTGTCATAAGGTCATCTGTCCAAACTACAAAATCTGCCCATTTTCCCGGTTCAATAGAACCTTTTTCTTTTTCACGGCAAGAACCCATAGCGGCCCATATAGTCATACCTTTAAGTGTTTCTTCCCTGGAGAGGATTTGTTCCGGATACCAGCCTCCTTCCGGTTTCATTTGCAAATTGGTTCTTGAAACGGCTGCAAAGAACGTATATGCGGGATTGAAAACTTCTACCGGTGTGTCTGTGCCAAAAGGCGCCCATCCGGCTGCTTGTATCAAGTCTTTGAAAGCATAAGCTCCTTTTACCCTTTCCGGTCCCACCCGCTGCTCGGCCCAGCCCATATCAGAAGTGGCATGCGTAGGCTGGATGGAGGGTACAATATTCAGTTCACCAAAACGTTTGAAATCTTCCGGTGCCACTACCTGAGCGTGTTCAATGCGCCAACGCAAATCGTTTCCCGGCGTTAAGAATTGTGCGTAAAAATCCAATACTTTACGAATGCCTTTGTCTCCGATAGCGTGCGTGCTTACTCTAAAGCCTCGTTCCTGGGCCAACCGGCACACGTCTAGAAAATCCTCATCGGAAGTAACCTGGATGCCGTAATTCCCCGGATCGTCAGAATACGGTTTGTACATTAGTGCGCCTCGGGAACCAAGGGCACCGTCTATGTACAATTTGATAGTGGTTATGTCCAATCTGTCCGACAAATAGGGTTCTTGAAAGCGTGCAAAATTCTCTTCAGAGGGTGTCAGCCATACGTCTGTTCTTATTTTTAGTAACCCCTCTTTTTGCAGGGAATCCAACAGTTCTATCTCATGGAGCAAAAGTCCTCCATCAGTTATGGAACCCAGGCCATAGGCAAAACAGATATTTTGTGCCTCCATCATATATTTTTTCAGCGTGGCGTTATTTGGAGAAGGTGCTGTGGCACTTATGGCGGCTCCTGTATCTTCCAGGAAAATACCGGTAAAAGTGCCGTCGGGATGCAAGAGCGCTTCACCCGGTTTAATAGAGGGGTCCCCCGGTTTCACACCGGCTAATTCAATGGCTTTGTCGTTTACCCAATAAGCATGGAAATCTACTCTGTACAAATAAACGGGAATGTCGGGAAAGGCTTTGCTTAACGCTTCATTGGTGGGGAACGCCTTGTTTTCCCATAACGTTTGGTCCCAAGCATCTCCTTCTAAAAAATCGGGTTTGTACAGTTCGTAATGTTTTTGTAAGCGCTCAATAATTTCTTCTTCTGACTGTGCTCCGCGCAGGTCAGCATGGCTCAATCCATGAGCAAACATTGTAAAATGGCTGTGGGCATCGTTAAAAGCAGGGTAAACGGCTGCCCCTTGCAGGTTAAGTTCCTTGCGACCCTTATAGCAATCTCTGATTTCCTGTGTAGATCCTACTGCCAGGAAGACTCCTTTATCAACAGCAAAGGCTTCATGAATTGAAAAAGAAGTATCTACTGTATAGATACAGGCATTGTAAACCACCAGGTCTACTTTTTGACGGGTAGAACATGAGTTTACAGATAAGGTCAGGGCTCCCAGTACTAAAGACATTTTAATAAATTTTTTCATATCAGATTTCTTTTCTTAATCGTGCAATAGGTAAGTTCAACTGCTCCCGGTATTTGGCTACTGTTCTTCTGGCCACCTTGTATCCCCTTTCGTTCAGACAACCAACAAGTTCCTCATCTGTCAAGGGTTTGCGCTTGTCTTCTGCATTTACGCTTTCTACCAGGATGTTTTTAATTTCCCGTGTGGATACTTCTTCTCCTGACTCTGTTACCAAGCCTTCAGAAAAGAAGTACTTAAGAGAATAAATACCAAAGTGTGTTTGAATGTATTTGGAATTTACGACCCTTGATATGGTGGAAATATCCAGGCCGGTCTTTTCTGCAATATTTTTCAACACCATGGGCTTAAGCTTGGATTCATCACCTTCTTCAAAGTATTCTTCCTGAAATTCAAGAATGGCCTTCATGGTGTTAAGCAATGTGTTCTGCCTTTGCCGCAGGGCTTCAATGAACCATTTTGCCGAGTCCAGCTTTTGCTTAACAAACGTGGCGGCTTCTTTGCTTTCCCGTGTGCTTTGGTCTGCTGCCTTCAGAAGGATTTCTGCATAACGCCTGTTAATGCGCAGTTCGGGGACAGAAAAACGTGGCAGGGTAAGAACAAGCTCTCCGTCTTTCAAATCAAGGATAAAATCCGGGACCACTTGCTGTGCCCGGTCTGTATAAGAATCATCCACATTGCCGCCGGGCCTGGGATTAAGTTTCAGGATTTCATTAATAGCTTCTTTCAGGTCGTCTTCTGTAATACCAAGGCGCGAAATGATTTTCTCGTAATGCTTTTTGGTAAACTCTTCAAAATGGTTTTCAAGAATGGTCAGGGCCAGATTTACAGAAGGTTTTGATTTTTTAATGCGGATCTGAATGAGCAGGCACTCCTGTAAATCACGTGCTCCTACTCCCGGTGGATCAAATTCCTGGATAACGGACAAGGCATTTTCAATCTCATCGGCTTGTACTTCCATACCTAAACGAAAGGCCATATCATCACGTAATGTCTCTATTTCCCTTCTCAGGTATCCGTCATCGTCCAGGCTGCCAATGACAAATAAAGCGATTTTGCGCTCCCTGTCTGATAAGGTGCGGAACCCAAGCTGTGCCTCCAGGTTCTGACGGAAACTTTCCTTTACGGAAAAAGTGGGGAATTCCCTTTTGGTATCTTTGGATTGGTGGTTTACGTACAGTTTGTAGGAAGGAATGGAATCGTCTTCTCCATAATATTCACTCAGGGACAATTCGTTGTTCTCTGTCTCGTCTTCGTTGCTTTTAGTTTCCAATACAGGATTCTCTTCCAGCTCTTTTCTCACCCTTTGGTCCAGTTCCAGTGCCGGAAGCTCTAAAAGTTTTATGGTCTGTATTTGCAGCGGGGACAATTTTTGTTTCAGCTGCAACTTTTGTTGTAGTGACTGAGATAACATTAAAAAACCTTTTACTCTATGCAAATATACACAATTGCGTTCTTTTAGATAACTTTGCAGGGATAAACTTTTCCACTGCCATGATAGAACCTATTATTTCTCCTGTTCCTAAAGAATTGTTGGAAGAAGAACTTACCAACGATTTGCTGGTAAGAACAACATCACGTGGTGAGAACCATTTGTATGATTTTAATGCCCACGAGGCTCCTCATGCCATGACAGAAGTGGGCAGGTTACGTGAAATTGCTTTTCGTATGGCAGGAGGCGGAACGGGAAAATCTATGGATATTGATGCTTTTGATACACATCCGGAATTTCCGTACAGACAGCTGGTGGTTTGGAATTCAAAACAGAAGGAAATTTTAGGCGGCTACCGCTACATCATAGGGACCAACATAAAAACAGACAACCTGGCAACATTCCCTGTTTTTCATTTCTCAGATACGTTTGTAAAGGACTATTTGCCCTATACGATTGAGTTGGGCAGGTCGTTTGTACAACCGGAGTATCAGAATTCCAACAAGAACCGATCCGGCCTGTATGCACTGGATAATTTGTGGGACGGACTGGGAGCGTTGATTGTTCGTTATCCGGAAATGAAGTATTTTTTCGGGAAAGTTACGATGTACAGCAATTATGATAAAATAGCCCGGAATTATTTGCTGTACTTTTTAAACAAACATTTTCCGGATACAGATGCGCTGGTTACTGCCATTGACAAACTGGATTACAACAAAGAAGACCCGCTGTTCGCAGGGCTTTTTGAAAGTGGAAGTTACGATGAGGACTACAGGAGTTTGGTAAAACTGCTCAGAGGTCGCGGAGAAAGAATCCCTCCGCTGATTAATTCCTATATGCGTATATCGCCCAATATGCGTGTTTTTGGGACAACTTTAAACGAACACTTCGGAGGCGTGGAAGAAACGGGGATACTGATAACGATAAAGGATATGTATCCGGAAAGAGTTGCCCGTTATATGACCCCAATAAAGAATTTCTCCGGCAGGTTTGCGTTAAAATGGTGGCGTAAATAACAGGTGGCGTAACTAACAGATTCCGGCGGTGGATAAGAATTACAGCTGCGGATAAGAAATGTTTTCCCGGGTGATAAAAGCCTGTGGGTATGTTCTGCGTATCCTGAGCATAAATTGCATGGCCTGGCTTCGGGTGCGAAAATCACCTACGGTTACTTTAAAATACGGATTTTCGTAAATCCGGTACACCGCAACCTGCGGGTAAGCTTCCGAAAAAGCAGTTGCAATTTCCTCTGACTCTGCACGCGCCGTTTGCTTGTTGTCAAAAAAGATTCGAACCCGGAACCCTTGCATTTTACCCTGTGATTGCTTATTTATTTCTACCAGACTGTTTACTTTGTGAGCTATGGAATCTGATTGAATAAGAGTAATACGGTTTCCGTATGGCCCCGGGCTTCTCAAAACCTCAAAAATGTCAGGATATACCTGTAGGGTGTCTTCCTTGTATTCAAATATTTGCCCCCACAAAGAAAAAACCGGTAAAAGAACCAGCAGGCAAACCATAGCAATACGTCTCATAAGTTTAAAAAGTTTTTGGCCGGGATATCATGCAATTGCAGCTTGCGCCGTACACCTCTGCTTTTTACAGAGGCATCAATATCCAGCCGCAGTTGGTCCAACAACGATTCGTCCAATTCAATGACTCCGGAAAACAAAACGGACATATCCTGTATTTTCAGTTGCAGGGTGCCTTCACGTGTAGACACACTTTTGGCATCAAAGACAAGCGAAGAATCAAGGTTGAAGACGGCAACGGTTTTTTCTTTTATTTTAAGTACTCCGTCCAATTCAGTTACGGTTATTTTATTTCCTGCCGGATTATTCAGCGTTGCCTGAATCTTTACACGAGCCGTTGAAAGGCTGGTCATGTTGAATTGCTCAATAGCAATATGATCCAGTGATACATCCTTGTACCTGGAACAACCTGCCAGCGCCAGAAGGGCAACTGCATAGAGAATAACGCGTTTTCTGTACATTATGCAAAAGTAAACATTTAGGGTGAATATGCTATATTTGTGCCATGATTCCTTTCTATATTGAAACATACGGCTGTCAAATGAATGTGAGCGATTCTGAAGTGGTGACAAGGATTTTGACAGATAACGGCTACCGGCCTTGTTCACGTATGGAAGATGCCCGTTTGTTATTTGTGAACACTTGTTCCATAAGAGAAAATGCAGAAAAACGTGTTATGAACCGTTTGGACCACTTTGGCAGGTTAAAGAAAAAAGACCCTTTGCTGAAAGTGGGTGTATTGGGGTGCATGGCTACGCGACTCAAAGAACAATTATTAAACCATCCTGCAGTAGATTGGGTAGTTGGTCCGGACAGTTACCGCTACCTGCCCGGTATGCTGGATTCCCGGGCAGCAGCCCCTGTCCGGGTTCAACTTTCGCTTTCAGAAACATATGCAGACATAAAGCCGTACAGGGAAAAGGAACCCGGAGTTACTTCTTTTGTAACCATTATGAGGGGGTGTGACAACATGTGTGCTTACTGTATTGTCCCGTACGTTCGGGGCCGGGAAAGAAGCCGAGACCCGGAGTCCATAGAAGCCGAGGTAAAGAGCCTTTTGCAGGAAGGGTTCCGCGAAGTCACCTTGTTGGGCCAGAATGTTAATTCGTACCGATGGGAATCCGGACTTGTTACTTTTGCCGGTTTGCTGGACCGTGTAGCCCGTATTTCGCCTCTGCTCCGCATCCGTTATACCACATCCCATCCAAAAGATATGCAGGATGACGTGTTGCATGTGATGGCACGTTACCCCAACATTTGCAAACACATCCATTTGCCGGTGCAAAGCGGCAGCAATGCGGTATTGGATAAAATGAACCGCAAATACACCCGGGAAGAGTATTTGGAAAGAATCAACAGTATTCGGACTATTCTCCCGGGATGCGGCATTTCCACAGACCTGATTGCCGGTTTTTGCTCAGAAACGGAAGAAGACCACCTTCAGACGCTAAGGCTGATGGAAGAGGCCCGTTTTGATCAGGCCTTTATGTTTCAGTATTCACAAAGACCCAATACGCTGGCAGCCCGTCATTATCCGGACAATATTCCGTCAGCAACAAAAACCCGCCGCCTGAAAGAAATCATAACCCTGCAAAACCGCCTGTCGTTGGCAAGTAACCGGGCAGACGTAGGTAATGAATTTGAAGTATTGGTGGAAGGTGTTTCAAAACGCTCGGCAGAAGATTATTTTGGCAGGACCGGTACAGGGAAAGTGTGTGTGTTTCCAAAGAAAACAAGTGTTATTGGAGATTATGTTACTATTCGCATTACCTCCTGTACTGCTGCTACACTTAAGGGAGAAATTATCTAAAAAACACAGCAGTACTTTATTAGTAAAAAAAAATACATTACATTTGCTTCCCGTTACAGGCCCGGATGGCGGAATTGGTAGACGCGCTGGTCTCAAACACCAGTGGCCGAAAGGCTGTGCCGGTTCGATCCCGGCTCCGGGCACAAAATAAAGCAGGCATTTTTTTAGGTGCCTGCTTTTAAATTAGAAATTGTGAAGGAAAATAAGCCGGTTATATGTTCCGGACAGGAATTGTACAAGTATCTTCCGCACAGGCCGCCTGTTTTATTAGTTGACAGGTACTACGGAAGGGATCAAAGGGCTTCCTATACGGGATATATTCCGGTAACAGGATCGTTGTTCTGTGACAGCGGTCTGTTTTTGGAAGAAGGACTTATAGAGCATATGGCACAGTCGGTGGCCCTGGCTTTTGGTGCCGAAAAATGGGAAATCACAGGGGAAGCCGTGGGTAAAATTGTACCGGAAGAGGACGGGGGAATGATTCCGGGTTTTGTTGCATCCTTTAGAGATATAAACTTCTATGACAGGGTGCAGGAAACAGAAGATTTGTTTACTGAGGTGCTGGAAGCTTTTAAAAACCCGTTTTTTTCCGTTATTCAAGTAAGATCCTACAGCAAGGACAAGCTGGTAGCAGAAGGAGAGATGACAGTTGTAAAACCAGCAGGGCTGAGTATATGAAAAAGACACATGCAGAAAGAACTCTTTCGTATAGAATCTGTTAATTCCGAAAATGATGGAAATTTCCGGGCGGTGGCACGGATGCATGCGGAGCATGAAATTTTCAAAGGACATTTTCCGGAACTTCCTGTTTTGCCGGGAGTTTGCCTGCTGTACCTAATCAGGATTTGTGCAGAAAAACACTTGAAACAACAACTACATTATGTAGTTGTTGAAGCATGTAAGTTTTCTTCCATTGTTGATCCATTACGAACGGAAGAACTACGTTTGCATGTAGAAACAAAGCCGCATGCAAAAGGGATAAAAATTAAAGCCGTAGTACATTACGGACCCCGGTTGGTATTAAAAACACAGGCAATTGTGCGGAGTATACCAGCATAAAGAGTATTTGAAGATGAGAAAATATATTTATGTAACTGCTATAGTCCTAGTAATAGCGGGAACAGGATATGCCCAAAATACCAAGGAGCTTTTTTTCAACAACCTCTCCCAAACAACTACCGGTATTGAGAAGTTGTCGGGGAATTTTACCCAGGAGAAAGAATTTCGCTCATTGGATGTAAGGGCAGTCTCTAAAGGTTTGTTCACGTATGTTAAGAACGTAGAAATGCGTTTTGATTATACAGAGCCACGGATAATGAGTATGCTGGTTGACGGCACATCTTTACGGGTCATAACAGAAGAAAAAACAACAACCTATTCTCTGAAATCACAAAAAAACGCTTTGGCAGAAATGTCAAAGATTATGAGGCATTGTATGGAAGGGCATTTGCACGAACTGAATACAGAATATGCCCTTACTTACGAAGCTATGGAAAAGGAATACCTGGTTACGGTCAGGTACCTGAAAGAAGACCCCGGCAATACATTTGAGAAGATTTCACTGGCATTTGACCATAAGAATTACGCACTTGTAGAAATTGTAATATGTGAAAGAACGGGCTACGTTACAACGTACAGATTTTCTGATTTAAGGGTACAGCCGGGCAAGCAATAACCTTGTACGAAAAATAGTATATTTGCAAAAATACAGGGATTATGAAAGTCAACGAAGTGCCTCAGGACAATGCCTTTTTGCAGTCCGACAACCAAATTGGGTTAAGAGATCGTTACTATGCACTTGATGAAGACGGGAAATTTCAGGAAGTTCCAAGTGTGGGATGGAAACCCAAGAATGCCGCCATTCAATTTGCATGGAACAACAGAGCAGAAGAAGCCGAGAAAGTTCGCCAACAGGTTATAACGGGCAAATACAGCCCCCTGGCTTACCATATGGAACGGCTGCTTATGACATCTTCCATATTATCCCAATATACCGGATTGTCACGGTATAAGATTACGAAGTACTGCAAACCAAGACACTTTATAAAAATGAAGCCCGAAGATCTGTCCAGATTGGCGGCTGCTTTAAACATAAGTGTTGAAGAACTTACTACTATTGATTGAATATGCAACTTGATTTTGAACACAGGCACGCCGCTCATTGTGAAAATGGTGTTGTAAGAAATCTGCTGAATTTTTACGGAATACAATTGAGTGAACCCATGATTCTGGGACTTGGGTCGGGTATCTTTTTCTCACACATGCCGTTTTATAAATTGCACGGTATGCCACTCACATCTTTCAGGCCTTTTCCGGGAACTATTTTCAACAGAGTAACTAAAACATTAGGAATTGATATCCAGTGGCATAAATTTAAAGATCCGGATAAAGCTATGCAAAAACTGGACGAAATTCTTTTTAAGGGGATTCCTGTTGGCCTGCGTGTAGGTGTGTACAACTTGTCCTATTTTCCTCAGGAATACAGGTTTCATTTTAACGCACACAACTTATGTGTCATTGGAAAAGAAGAAGACGAATACATCATTTCCGATCCGATAGGCATGAACAAGCACAGGATTTCTTCTGCCGATCTTAAGAAAGTACGGTATGCATGGGGAACAAGTCCTCCCAAAGGAAGGATGTATTACATCAAAAGCCTGAAAGACTACAGGCCGCTTGATGAAAAAATGATTGATAAGGCTACGCTCAAGACTTGTTCAGATATGCTGCACATTCCTTTCCCTATGTTTGGAGCACAAGGTGTTGCATATCTGGGAAGAAGGATGCGTAAGTGGGAGGATATGTATGGAAAAAGAGGAGCTGCCCTGAATTTGGCGCAAGTGATACGTATGCTGGAAGAGATTGGAACAGGAGGTGCAGGATTTCGCTTTATGTATGCAGCTTTTCTTCAAGAAGCATCAGAGATGTTGAACAGGCCGTTATGGAATCAGTTATCCATGGAACTTTCAGAGACAGGAGATATGTGGAGGGATTTTTCCTACCATGGAGCCCGGTTTTTTAAGAATAGAGAAGGGAAAATTCAATCCTACGACGACCTTGCCACCAAACTACAAATCATTTCTGATAGAGAAACGGATATTTTTACCCGGTTAGAAAAATCAATTAAGCGTGGATAGCAGGTATGCCATAGAAACAGAGAACCTCAGAAAAACCTATAAAGGGAAAACGTATCCCACATTGGATGGTTTTTCACTAAAAATCCCGTATGGATCCCTGTTTGGCCTTTTGGCTCCAAACGGAGCCGGTAAAACAACGGCCATAAATATCATATGCGGCTTAAGAAAATACGACAGCGGAAGGGTTTGGGTAGATGGACGTAGTATTTCTGACGGGATGAAACATATCAGGCCGCTGTTTGGCTTTGTTCCTCAGGATATTGCTCTTTTTCCCACATTAACCGCATACGAAAACCTGAAAATCTTCGGAGGGTTGTATGGCATTGAAAAACCATTGTTGGAGAAGAGAATTGACCAGTTGCTGGAACTATTTGATTTGGCTGAAAGCCGTCATTCATATATTAACCGTTTTTCCGGTGGTATGAAACGCAGGGTCAATATGATTGCCGGAATGCTTCATGCACCCAAAATTCTAATTTTGGACGAGCCAACAGTGGGGGTGGACGCTCAGTCGCGCAGAATGATCCTTGAAAAGCTACTTGAAATCAACCGACAGGGAACTACCATACTTTTTATTTCCCACTATTTGGAAGAAGCACAGCAGATTTGTTCAGAAGTAGCGTTTATGGATAATGGGACTATTGTAAGCCAGGGAAGTCCGGAAGAAATGATAGCAAAGCATAATTCCTGCAGCAACCTGGAAGCTGTTTATTTACTCCTTACAGGAAAAAGAATAAGAGATAATTAATGAGGAAATTCAGATACCTGCTGTATAAAGATTACTTATTGCTTAAGCGGGATATTGCAGGACTCTTGCTCATGTTTCTGATGCCGGCCGTTTTGGTTGTGCTTATGACCTTATTGCAGGAAAGTACATACCGGGTCTTAAAAGATGCTTCTGTGCCCCTTCTACTGGTTAATAAAGATGAAGGTGATCTGGGCAGGGCTATTGAAGAAGAAATTGAATTGTCCGGGATTTTCAAAATAGACAGGGATATTAAAGGCGTAGTTCCAACACAGGAACAATTGGAAAGGGAAGTAGCCGGAAGCCGGTATACGTTGGGTATCTTTATTCCTGAGAACACAACAGAAACCATTCGTAAAAACGTGGTAAAATATGTGGTGACAGCTTTTAGCGGTGCGGAAGAATTACCGGCTTTGGACAGTGTTGAATTTGTAATTTTTGTTGATCCGACCACCAAAGTTTCTTTTTACTCTTATATAGTGAGTACGCTTAAAGAAAGAACACAGAAAATAGAGTTTGAATACATTCTGAAAGAAGTTACAAAACAGGTTAACAACATAAGCCCTATACCTATTTCCTCTGCCGGATTCTCGGGTGACCAGGTGGTTGTTGATATACGTAGTGCCCGCTTGCTGGGGAAAAATATGGTACCTAATCCCGTACAGCACAATGTGCCGGCATGGTCGCTCTTTGCAGTGTTTTTTATAATTATTTCACTTTCGGGCAGTATTATTAGGGAACGGGAAGAAGGAAGCTTTTCCCGGCTGCTCACCATGCCCTGTTCTTATACAGAATATTTATTAAGCAAAGCTGTTGTTTTTCTGGTTGTTACGCTATTGCAGTTTGGGTTGATGCTACTCATAGGTATCTTTGTACTTCCCTGGTTTGGCCTGGAGTCACTGAATCTGGGCAGTTCCCCCCTGGCTCTCATTCTTTTGGCTCTGTCAGCATCTGTAGCAGCCATAGGGTATGGAATCGCTATTGGCAACATCGCCAACACATTTCATCAATCGTCTGTTTTCGGAGCCATTTCAGTTGTGATTATGGCTGCCATTGGAGGTGTTTGGGTACCTACTTTTGTGATGTCCGAGACCTTAAGACAAATAAGCAAATTATCTCCTATGTACTGGGGGCTGTCGGGATTTTTGGATGTGTTTCTTTTGGACGCCGGCGTAAAAGCCATCCTGCCGGAGTGCTTAGCTATGCTGTTTTTTGGGTTGGTATGTTTTGCTATTGCCGTTATATTTAACTACCGGCGTAGGTTGGATGTCTGAGGTTTAAATCCGTTGTTGACGGCGTAGGCGGGGTTGATGACGCACGTAGCAATGATTTCGTACCAGGTGAACCCGTTTCGGCTCATAGCCAGAGTGGCTCTGTGAGCCAGCTCTCCCAAAATAATGCCTCCCAGAGGAGTAATAATCAAATCCTGAACACTGGGCTGCTCCAGGCCTCCTTCCCAGAGGTATTCCCAAAGTGTTGCCTGCAATACGGTAAACAAGGAGGCTTGCCATATTTTGGCCCCCTGCGATCGGGTAGCGTTGTAATAAAAACTTCCCTGGTACGGATGCCCCACGTAGTTGATGATGAACAGATCTTTATCCATTTGCGGGGCGGTGGTGAAGGTACGTTTGTATTCTGCTTTCAGGGATTCTTTGGTGAATGCTGTTTCTTTGTCCCACAAACTAATGTACTCGGGGGAGAGGATAAGGGCAGTCATGATTACGGCATTATAACCCAGCGAATAAGCACCGGCACGCAGCATTTTGTTTCCAAAAGTTCTATCACTGTGTCTGAGCAGGACCTGCGTGCTTCCGGACGGGTATTGAGTCAGGGAGTCACTGCCGGGTTGCCACAGCTCGGGGTTGTGGGCATATTGTGCATAAAGCGGAAATGCCGGCATGAAAAGCAGGAGTAGATACAGAAAAAAAAGAATAGATTTCATAAGCTTTTTCAAAAGTAAAGAAAATCTTTAAGTTCCCTGTTCTTTAAATTACGTACCTTAGTCCATAATTCATGCAATCAATGAAACAAATTCTTTTAATTTTTACAGTACTTATGTCTTTATCAGCAGATCCCGGGGCAGATTTTTATGCCCTGTCTTTTAAAACCATCCGGGGAGAAACGTATTCCTTTGAACAGCTACGGGGAAAAAAAGTCCTGATAGTTAATACAGCTTCTAACTGCGGGTATACGCCACAATTTAAAGAGTTGGAAGCTTTGCACAAAGAGTACGGACCGGGACTGGTCATTTTGGGATTCCCATCCAATGATTTTATGGGTCAGGACCCCGGCTCCAATGAAGCAATTCAGGAGTTTTGTGAGATCAATTACGGTGTTACTTTCCAAATGATGGAAAAATCGTCTGTCAAGAGCAAGAAGAACAGAAACGAAGTGTATCAGTGGCTGACCGATAAAACTAAAAATGGTTGGAATAGCAAAGGACCTGCCTGGAACTTTTCTAAATACCTGGTAGATGAACAAGGAAAACTTATCGGACACTGGCCATCCCGAGTCAAACCCAACGATCCCGCTATTCTTCAGTTTCTTAAAAAATAAAGGTGCAGCGACCTGCTATCAGAAAGTGCTTACAAATTCTGTTATCAGACGGAATAGTGGCAGGTACTGGTTTGTATACATATGGTCGTAGTCGTCAAGCGGTGTATGGTACACAGACCAGGCATCGCCGTCAACCATGATATAAAGCGCAGGGACCTGTTTCAGGGCAAAAGGGTAGTGGTCGCTGTCGTTTGATAAAGGATCCTGCTGCGTGACTTCAAACAAACCCAGATCTTTATTAATCTGTACAAAACGATCGAGGGACTTTTGTCCTTCCGGACCTGTTTCCAAAAGCAGCTTACTGGCGTTGTCGGCTACCATGTCAATGCTAAATACTTGTAAAATCCTGTCTAAGGGGATGATGGGATTTTCCACATAATAGGTAGATCCCAGCAAGTTGGCTTCTTCCGCTGCAACGGCAACAAAAATAAAGGTCACACGGGGTCTGTTTTCAGGGCGTGCATAGTATTCTGCCAGTGTTAGAATAAAGGCTACCCCCGAGGCATTGTCGTGGGCTCCCGGATAAAATACGTCTTTCCCAAAATGTCCCAGGTGGTCGTAGTGGGCAACAAAAACAATACAGGAATCGGTTGTTGCTGTCCCCGGAATATGAGCAATTACGTTATTGGCTGTATGCTTTTTAACCATTTTAGCCTGAAAGCGAACGGTGACTTCTTGTGCGTCTGTGGGAAAATCGGGGCTTACCCATATAATGGGAATGGGCTGCACCCGGGCGCTGCGGGAATTAAAAAACGAAGGCCGTTTAGTTTGTTGCATAATGAGTCCCGCAATGGGTGTTCTGTACAAATGTTCCGGGAAAATACCCATGTACTTGTATATCAGATCATATTCTACCACAATGAAACAGTCTTTAAAATTTCCTGTGGCCAACAGGGGCATAAGACGGTCCGGATGGTGGTCTTCCTTGGCAATATAGGCTACTTTGTAGGTGCCTTTTATAGACGGAGAGCATTCCCGGGCAATAAAATCTTTTCCGGGCTCCAGTGCAACACCGTCAACAGCCATTTCCATTTTTTTATGGAATACGTTTACCGGATAGGTAAACGGCTGAAAGTAACTGCCCGAGACAGAGGGAACAAGTCCATCTATTTTTTTATATTCTCCGGCAATGTAGAGCGCGGCTTTTTTGTCGCCCCCTCCATAAACGGAACGGCCTTCGTATTTTTCAGAGGCCAGTTCACGGATTACTTCTTTGTAATAGTCAATATTCTGGGCCCGCAATCCTGTAATTGACAGCAGTAGCAGGCAGGTAAGGATAAAATATATACGTTTCATAACACAAAGATATATCTTTGTGCCCTAATTATGATACATTCTCTCTTTTTTGACATTGATGGCACCCTGGTAAGCTTTAAAACCCACACCGTTCCGGATTCTGCAGTTAAAGCAATCAAAAAATACCGGGCACTGGGTATAAAAACTTTTTTGTGTACGGGCAGGCCCAAAGTTTTGGTACAGGATTTTTCCCTTCCTTTTTACGGCAATTTGTATTTTGATGGATTAATAGCCCAAAACGGAAGTTATTGTGAATCCGGTGACGGACAAGTTATTTACCAAAGCAAGATAGACAGGCGGGATATCGATTCCTTGTTCCGGTATATGAAGGAACATGAGCCCTTTCCCGTATCCATGGTAACACAAAATAACGTATACATCAATTACATTGACCAAAAAGTAAAAGATCTGGCAGCTATGGCAGGTATGAACATCCCGCAGCTGCAACCGCTGGAAGAAATAACGGAAGATGTGATACAAATAAGTATATACGGAGACAGCAACCTGGAAACAGATGTGATGAGCAAAGCTTTTCGTTACAGCGAATCCATCCGCTGGCATCCCGATTTTACCGATATTACCCCACAAGGAGATAACAAAAAAACCGGTATGGAAAAAATGTTACGCCATTTTGGACTCACACAAAAAGGCACCATGGCCTTTGGTGACGGCGGTAATGATATTTCCATGCTGGAATATGCAGAAGTAGGCGTTGCTATGGATAATGCAACGGATCCATTGGTAAAAGCAGCAGCCTCTCATGTGGCTCCGGGTGTTGATGAAGATGGTATTGCCCGGTTTTTGGAAAGCTATTTTAAAACAATCAACCTTTCATAACCTCGCCAATCTCTTCCGGAGTAACAGGAAGTCGTTTGCTGCCCAGCAGCCGGTGCCCTTCTTTCGTAACCAACAAATCGTCTTCAATGCGAATCCCGCCGAATTTGTACAGGGGTTTGCATTTTTCAAAATTTATGAAGGCTGCGTTATGGCCGTCTTTTTTCCACAATTCCAAGAGTGTGGGAATGACGTAAAAGCCGGGCTCTACGGTCATCACGTTTCCTGCTTCCAGTTTTCTGGCCATCCGTAACGATTTCAGACCAAATTGCGTGCTTCTGGAAACAGTGTGGTCGTAACCCACAAACTGTTCTCCCAAATCTTCCATATCGTGGACATCAAGGCCCATGTTGTGCCCCAATCCGGTAGGGAAGAAGGCAGCATGTGCACCGGCTGCCACGGCTTCTTCTGTGTCTCCTTTCATTAAGCCGAGGTCTTTCAGACCTTCAGTAATAATCCGTGCGGCCGTCAGGTGCACCTCTTTAAAGGAAACACCGGGTGCACACATGGAAATGCAGTGGTTGTTTGCCTGCAACACCAGGTTGTACAAATCCAGAGCCATGCCGCGGAAGGTTCCTCCTACGGGAAGGGTGCGGGTAAAATCACTGCAGTAGTGGCTTTGCAGTTCGGCACCTGCATCTATGAGCAGCAACCGTCCTTCTTCCAGAATTTGGTGGTGGGAGTGCCCGTGCATCACTTCACCGTTCTGTGTAAGAATAATGGGGAACGAGGGCGTATAGCCACCACTTATGGCAATTCCTTCCATAATGCCGGCCAGTTCCTGCTCTACCATACCGGGTTTGGCCATCTTCATGGCTGTGTAGTGCATGGCATATCCCAAATCACAAGCCTTGTCCAGTTGTGCAATTTCCTCCGGTTGCTTGATCATGCGCAATCCCACAATGGCGCGAATCAGCTGTTCAGAAGCTTTTTCTTTCTGTTCTTTGGGATGGATACCCAACATGTCCATCAGCTCTATTTTATTGTCACTCCGGTACGGAGGTAAAAAATGGATGGTACGTCCTTTTTGCTGCTCTTTCTGAATAAAACCGGAAAGGGTATTACGCGGAGAAGTATGTACCACACCTACTTTTTCTGCCTTTTCCTGCATCTTTGGCAACGGGCCTGTCCAAACAACCGCATCCAGGCTTACATCGTCTCCAAAAAGGATTTCTTTACCTGTGTCAAAGTCGATAACGGCAGCCAGGTCGGGCTCATCCAGACCAAAGAAATACAGAAAGCTGCTGTCTTGTCTGAAGTGGTATGTATTGTCATTGTAATTGCATGGTGCTTCACGGTTTCCCATAAAAAGACCAATGCCTTTGTCCATTTTCGATTTTAATGCCCGGCGGCGTTGTGTGTAAATTTCTTTAGAAAACATAGGGATTTTATTTTTCTCAAATATAGCAAAAAGTCATGTACCTTTGCCACATGCTGCCTACATCCCGCAAAGAACTGGACCGTTTGGGAATTGATACGGTTGATATCATTCTCTTTACCGGAGATGCCTATATTGACCACCCTTCTTTTGGGGCGGCGGTCATTGGAAGGGTTTTGCAAGCCCAGGGGTATACCGTTGCCGTTGTGCCTCAGCCTAACTGGAGGGATGATCTGCGGGATTTCAAAAAATTGGGAGAGCCTCGGTTGTTCTTTGGAGTTACCTCGGGAAATATGGATTCTATGGTGAACCATTACACAGCAGCCAAACGCCTGAGAAGCAACGATGCCTATACGGCAGATTCAAGGGCAGGTATGCGTCCCGATTATGCGGTTACCGTATATACACGCATTCTCAAACAGCTGTACCCCAATACGCCCGTTGTACTTGGAGGTATAGAAGCATCTTTGCGCCGGCTCACTCATTACGATTACTGGTCAGATACCCTTAAACCTTCTGTATTGGTAGCATCGGGAGCAGATTATCTGGTGTACGGTATGGGAGAACGCCCCATTGTGGAATTGGCCCGTAAAATAAGCGCAGGAGCCGCACCGGAAGAAATACGTCAGACCCCGCAGGTTGCTTACCTGACGGCATTCGCTAAGGAAATACCCGGCACAGTCCTTTCCCGGTTGCAGCTGCCTTCCCATAAGGCTTGCCGGGCAAGCAAACAGGTGTTTGCCGAGCATTTTAAAATTTTTGAGGAACAGGCCAATGTGACGTCTACGCCTGTGCTGGTGGAGCCATTAGACAAAGTAGAAGGCCCTGCCGTTGTGGTGAATCCTCCATTTCCTTTAATGACACAGGCAGAGCTGGACGGTATTTACGACCTTCCTTTTACGTATAAGGCGCACCCGCGCTACAAAGGGAAAAGGATTCCGGCTTTGGAGATGATCCAATTCTCCATATGCCTGCACCGGGGATGCTTTGGGGGGTGCAGTTTCTGTACCATTGCTGCACACCAGGGCCGGCAGATTACCTGGCGCTCACAAGACTCGGTCCTTAAAGAAACGGCTGCACTGGCTGCCATGGAAGAGTTCAAAGGACATCTTACAGACCTGGGGGGGCCGACAGCCAATATGTATGCCATGCAGGGGAAAGACCTTGCCCTGTGCCGCGTGTGTACCCGAACGTCCTGTTTGTTTCCGCGCGTATGCAAAAACCTGGAAACTTCCCACAAGCCTCTATTGGAATTGTATAAAGCCGTCCGGGAAACTGCGGGCATTAAAAAGGTAACGATAGGCAGCGGAATCCGGTACGATTTGTTTCTGAATGCAAACGGGTTTTTGGACAAAGAAGGGGAGCGGTATTTCAAGGAGCTGCTCCGGCACCACGTATCGGGCAGGTTAAAAGTGGCTCCCGAGCACACAGAGGATCATGTACTCAAATATATGCACAAACCGTCTTTTGCATTGTACAGAACGTTACAGCAGGCCTTTTTGGAAGAGGTGAAAAAAGAGGGTTCCCGGTTGCAGCTGATTCCTTACTTCATATCTTCCCACCCCGGCTGTACACAATCTGACATGAACCGCCTGGCCGGTGAATTCAAGAGAAAAAAAATTTGGGTAGAACAGGTACAGGACTTTACCCCCACACCCATGACCAAATCATCGGTAATGTATTATACCGGTCTGGTGCCGGAAACAGGGGAAAAAATCTTTATTGAACGCAACCTACAAAAAAAAGCCCTCCAGAAGGAGAGCTTTTTCTTAAAATAACGCGTACCCTATTAATCAATAGTAGCATAGCCGGGGTTTTGTTGCGAACGAATGGCTTCGTTGGCGTTCAATTCTCCAAGGGCTATGGGCAGAATGGTCTTATAGAATGTGCGGTCAATGGTCTTTTCCCTGTGTGTAATCACAACAAACGGATAGATGAAGTCGTCGTTAAAGGTGATGGTTTTGTTCAGACGCATCATATCAAAGAAACGATGTCCTTCACCAAACAATTCTTTACTTCTTTCATCCAGAACCATATCTACACTAACGTTTGCTGCCGTAGCAGGTGCCAGGCTGGGTGAACGTTTGCGGATGGCGTTCAGGTAATCGGCTGCCTTGGCTTTATTGCCTGTACCAATGGCTGCTTCTGCTGCAATCAGGTACATTTCCGATAAGCGGATTACCTTGATGTTAACAGCCGTGGCAGAGCCTTTACCGTCTCCGGCAAACGTGGTGCTTCCGCTGTATTTGTAGCAGGAACCGTAACGTTTCACGCCAGTTTGATCGAAGGACTCATCATAGTCCATAACACCCCAGCGAACGTCGTTTGGATCTTCGTTCATACGCTCAATCCAGTAATCGCTGGCCATATACCATCCCATGGCAGAGGTGGAACCGTGGCCGTGGCGGCGCAGGTAAAAACTAAGGGAACCTGACGTCAGGTCAGATTCTCCTGTAACTATGTACAGTTCAAAAATAGATTCTGTGTTGAACTGAACTGTCCAGGAATTGACCCAGTTTTCCGGAGTGTATAGTGTATATATACCGGAATTGATTATTTCTTCTGCGGCAGCTAAAGAGGCAGCCCAGTTTTCCATGTACAGGTATACACGAGCCTGAATGGCCTTATTGGCATAGTAGTTCACGTATCCGTTTTTCTTTGCTTTGGACAGCAAGGGAGCTCCAGCTGTCAGGTCGGCCACAATCTGAGCGTAAACCTGCTCCACTGAAGCCCGTGTGGGCTGTGCAGAAGCATCCAGGGGTTCCAGGATCAGGGGAACTCCGTAGGAAGCCTTGTCCATATTGTAGGGTTTCCCATACATACGAACCAGGTCAAAATACACAAGAGCCCTGAGTGTAAGGGCTTGCCCCTTGTAGTTTGAAAGGGCAGAACTGCCTTCCCCTTCTTCTTCCAGTTTTTCAATGTTAAGAAGCAGGTTGTTCAATTGTGCTATGATGTTGTACAAGTGTGTCCAATAGCCCGAGTACGAGTTGGATGAATGTGAGTGGTTGAATGTATAGAGCTGATCCAATCCGCGGCCCTGGGAGCGAAGTGCAAAATCACCGCCTTTAGCGTCTCCGTACATAAACATGTTACGGCCATAGTAACTGGACGATGTCATCAGGCTCATAACCCCGTTAATCATAATCTCGGCATCAGAAACACTGGTTATATAAGTTTCTGCTGAAGCTTGGTTGCTGGGCTTGACATCCAGGAATCCTTCACAAGACACGGCCAGAACAACTGCAAATATTGCTAGTAAAATATGTAATTTTTTCATTGTGTTGTTCAGTTATTTATTAAAAACTAAATTCCAAACCAAAGGTGTAGGTTTTTCCTATAGGCATTTCCCATCCTCTGGAGCCCCAGTGGCCTACTTCGGGGTCGTACTCTTTGTGAGCGGCCCAGGTCCATAAGTTGGCACCGTTAAAGTAGATACGGGCGTTCTGGATGTGAACCTTGCTGGTCAGACTCCTTGGGAGTGTGTAAGCTACAGTTATGTTTTTCAATCTTACATAATCTGCAGGGTTCATGTGGCGGCTGCTCTTCTGGTTGACGTCTTCCATGTCAATGGCAATACGCTGGGGATACTTGGCATCTTTGTTTTCAGGTGTCCAGCGGTTGTCGTAGCAGAATTGAGACATGATACGTTCCCAGTAGTACCCGTCGTCGTTGATGTCACGGCCGGGTGCATTGTAAGTATATCCACCTATTTTGTAGGTAAAGGTCAGACCCACGCTCAATCCTTTCCAGGTCAGGTCTGTTGAGAACCCGCCAAAGAATTTGGGATGGGCTTCTCCCAGAATAACTTCATTTGCCTTCGCGTAGCTGTAGGTGGCCGGACGGCCGTCAACAGTCAGGTCTGCGGTTGCGTCCTCGTCGTTCAGGAACCATACATTGCGGCCTGTTTCTCTTTCTACTCCTGCCCATTCAATACCGTAGTATGCTAAGGTAGATTCGCCTTCGCGGTAAATAAATTTGGCACGGCTGTCACCGGCGTAGGGGTCGTACCAGACAATATCGTCACCGCCGTAGAGCTTGGTTACTGTAGATTTAATCCAGGAACCGGTAATGCCGGCGCTCCAGGTAAGGTCGTTTGTCCTGATGATATCACCGCTCAGTTCAATTTCAACACCATGGTTGTTGATTTCTCCAATGTTCCGCAAGGTGCTGCTGAAACCGGTTACGGTAGAAATAGGCACACTTTGCAGCAGGTCTTTGGAGTCTCTGTTAAAGTATTCAACGGTAGCGTTCAGGCGGTTGTTAAACAGCCCTACTTCCAATGCGGCGTTCCAGGTGTAACTGGTTTCCCAGGCCAGGTTGGCGTCGGCAATGTTGGCAATCACTCCACCGGGAGCGTCCATGTATTTGCTGTTGTAGGATGCGAGTGCACGCCATCCGTAATTGGCGGAAGGCAGCGTACCGTTTACTCCGTAAGAACCTCTCAAACGCAGGTTGCTTATTTGGGTGATATTCTTCATGAATTCCTCGTTGGTGACTCTCCAGGAGCCGGCAACTGACCAGAAGTTACCCCAGCGTGAGTTTTCGCCCAGGCGTGAGGAGCCGTCGCGACGGAACGATCCGGAAATGTAATACCTGCCATCATAGCTGTATTCTGCACGTGAAAGCATAGACAACATGGTATGGCCCCAGTAATAGGCATTAGCGGTATAGGTACCGGCGGTAGTAACTGTCTGCAGGGCGTCGGTAGCCAGGTTGGTTCCTGAGGAACGCATAAAGTCTGTTTTGTTTTCTTCTGCTTCCCATCCTACCAAGGCGCTTACGTTGTGTTTGCCTGCAAATTCTTTGTCGTAGCTCAACGTAGTAGAAGACACCAATTTGTAATAATTGGTGTACATTTCGTTAACCGATCCGTTTACGTTTGATCCGCTGTAATGGTTGGCGTCGTAATAGATGTGATCTCTTGTGGATGTATTATCAAACGATAACACAGTTTTCAAGACCAGTTCCGGAAGTATTTTTACGGAAAGACTTTCGTTTGCACCAATTCTGAGCACTTTGGCAAAGTTGTCCCAGTGCTGGTCGTAATACAAGTGGTTGTAAGCATAACTGCCGTAGCGGGCTGTCCAGGGGTCACCTGTTTTGTAATTGGTGGGCCAGTACAAGGGCCACAGCAAGTTGCGGGACAACATAAAATAGTTGGACGATACGTTACGTGTATCGTTAAATCCGTGCTGCGTGCTGTTGGCCAGGTTTACACTGGTGCTGAGCTCCATTATCTTACCAATCTTTTGCGTTACGTTCACACGACCGGAAATACGGCTGAAATCGTTCTGGGTACTACGCCCTTGTTCCTTAGTATAGGATATGGAAGAATAATACGTAGCCCGGTCAGTTCCTCCACTGACAGACAAGTCGTATGTCTGGTATATAGCAGTGCGGAAAAGATAATCATCCCAGTCGTAAAATTTGCCTTCCCTGTTTTCAATACCATCTGTCATGCCATGAATTTTCAGGGATTTGACGGTATTGTCGTCTGCAGTAAAATGGTAACCGTGTTTGTTAAAACGGTTGTTTAACTGCCTGAGTGCGTCGCTGCTGGAAGCTGCGTCAGTTTTGCCTTCGTATTTTCCGGCATTGAAGAAGTTTTCGTAATATAACTCAACTTGCTGTTCCGGTCCTGCTATATCATAGTTAACCGTTGCAAAAGAAGGAGTCAGACCAACGGAAGCTTTGAAGTTGATGACCGGTTTTCCCAGACGTCCTCTTTTGGTGGTAATCATAATAACACCGTTAGCGGCACGTGAACCGTACAGGGCAGAAGCGGCTGCGTCTTTCAAAACGGTAATGGACTCGATATCCTGCGGATTGATAGAGTTCATCACGTTGTTTGAAGTGTAGAGGTAGTCGCTCATTTGTCCGGTTCCTCCAGAAACAACGGGAACACCGTCTACCACATAAAGAGGTTCGTTAGAGGCGTTCATGGATCCAATCCCGCGTACACGTATGTTGGGAGCGGAACCGGCCTGTCCGGATGTGGTGGTAATTTGCATACCGGCTACTTTCCCGCTGAGTGCTTTTTCAAAAGACATAGAAGCTACGTCTTTGATAGTTTCACTCCTTACAACGGCTGCTGAACCTGTATAGGTTCCTTTTTTGGCGGTCCCGTAGGCAACCACCATAACTTCTTCCAGGGCCAGGGCATCCGGTATCATGGTTATGTTAACCACGTTCCTTCCGGCAACCGGTACCTGAACGGTGGTATAACCGACGTAGGAAAGGACAAGTACTGCATCTGAGGGGCATCTTTCAAGGACAAAATTTCCGTCGATGTCAGTGTTTGTTCCAAGTCCTCTCTCACCCTGGATCAAAATGGTCACAAAGGGTAGAGGAGAACCGTCTTCTGAAGATGTTACCTTTCCGGTAACCCGAGATTGTGCAAAAGCAGCAGTTGTTACAAATGCTGCCAACACAAAGAATAATACTTTCTTCATGAAAATTTGGTTAGGTTAATATTAAGGATTAATAAGTTAAAACGTTAGCAAAACAAAGGTATAAAAATAAAATGGGATGAGCAAAATCAGATTTGCTTTTGAATCTGCGTAAAATGGGGTATTTTTGTTGCATATTATTAAAACCTGACTTCATGTTTTTTCATACTATTTCCACTGCTGCTACCGGGATAGAAGTTCCGGAAAAGATCCTGGCAGAAGAGACCAAACTGGAACTTTCAGAACAAGTAATACAAAACATTGAAAAATGTCGGAATTACCTTGATAAAAAGATAGGAAACACAGGAGAGTTGATTTACGGGGTTAATACCGGATTTGGAGCACTTCATAATGTGGCTGTTGGAGAAAAGAAGCTGGAACAATTGCAAAGAAATCTGGTGATGTCCCACGCCTGTGGAATGGGGAGGGAAGTTCCCGCAGAGGTGGTGCGTTTGATGCTTTTTTTAAAAATTCAATCTTTGTCCTACGGCTTCTCGGGAGTACAAGTAAAAACAGTGAAACGGCTGGTTGAATTTTTTAATAAAGGCATTTATCCGGTAGTATATGAACAGGGATCACTGGGAGCATCCGGAGATCTGGCGCCTTTGGCTCACCTGGCTTTGCCCCTGATTGGTTTGGGGCAGGTGGATTTTGAAGGCAGACGCATCTCCGGTGAAGAGCTGCATAAGATGATGGGCTGGGAGCCCGTGGTACTGCAATCAAAGGAAGGGCTGGCCCTGCTCAACGGCACACAATTTATGTGTGCGTGTGGACTGTGGTCGCTTATACGAGCAAGAAAACTGATGGAAAAAGCCGATATGATTGGAGCACTTTCGCTGGACGCCTTTGATGGAAGGCCGGAGCCTTTCACAAAGGAAGTGCATGAAGTCAGACCACATATGGGTCAGGCAGAAAGTGCAGCGTCCATCAGAAAATTCCTGGAGGGAAGTGAATTGGCAGGCAGGAAAAAGGAACATGTGCAGGACCCGTACTCGTTCCGCTGTATGCCACAAGTACACGGGGCTACACGGGATTGTATACGGTATGTGACCCAGGTGCTGACAGTAGAAATGAATGCGGCTACGGACAATCCTACTATTTTCCCTGACAAAGATCTGATTGTATCTGCCGGGAATTTTCATGGCCAGCCACTGGCTTTAGCATTGGACTTTTTGGCCATCGCCACAGCAGAATTAGGGAATATCTCTGAACGCAGAACCAACCAGCTGGTGTTGGGGAAACGAGGCCTGCCTCCGTTCCTGGTGGCCAAGCCGGGCCTGAACAGCGGATTTATGATACCGCAATATACGGCTGCGTCTATTGTTAGTCAGAATAAACAATTGTGTACTCCGTCCAGCGTAGATTCCATAGACTCTTCGCAGGCTCAGGAAGACCATGTGAGTATGGGGGCCAATGCGGCACTTAAATGCATGAGGGTTGTTGATAATGTAACCCGGGTGCTGTCCATTGAATTATTTAACGCTGTGCAGGCACTTGAATTCAGACGACCTGCCAAAACTTCTCCCGTACTGGAGAAACTCGCAGCGGCATTCCGGCACCACGTGCCTTTTATTGAAGATGACACGCTTATGTATCCGTTGCTTCACAAAGCAGAAAAATTTGTAAAAGATGGCTGGGATTTTAATTGAAAACATCAAACAGCTGGTACAGGTACGCAACGGGTACGGGGAAGGCTCGGTATCTGCCTGCAACGGCAAAGAACTGAACCGCCTGCCGTGTATAGAAAATGCCTGGCTTTATATAAGTGAAGGTATCATTGATGGTTTTGGTCCTATGGAAACGTCTCCTTATAAAGAGGATGTTCCTTTAGGTACAGAAATTATTGATGCTACAGGAAAATGTGTTTTCCCTTCTTTTTGCGATTGCCATACCCATATAGTATATGCCGGCAGCAGGGAAAAAGAATTTGTGGACAAAATCAGAGGGCTTTCTTACCGGGAAATTGCGGCCAGGGGAGGAGGCATTCTGAACTCGGCCCGTTTGCTTCACCAAACTTCGGAAGAAGAGTTGTACAGGCAGAGCCTGGTGCGTGCCCGGGAAATGATAGGCTTTGGAACGGGAGCCGTAGAAATCAAAAGCGGCTACGGGCTGAACGTAGAAGACGAGTTAAAAATGTTGCGTGTCATCCGCAGGATTGGTGAAGAAACACCTCTGGCAGTTAAAGCTACTTTTATGGGAGCACATGCCGTTCCTTCTGCATACAAAGGCCGGCAGGATGCCTACGTTGACCTGATTGTACAGGAAATGATTCCCCGGGTTGCAGCAGAGGGACTGGCACAGTATGCCGATGTCTTTTGTGAAACAGGGTTCTTTACGGTAAAAGATACGGAAAGGATATTTACAGCCGCTTTAAAGCACGGGTTACGCCCTAAAGTTCACGCCAACCAGATGGACTTTTCCGGTGGCGTGCAAACGGGGGTCAACTTCGGAGCCATTTCCGTTGACCATTTGGAGCATACCGGTCCGGAAGAATGGGATATCCTGGCAGACTCGGATACGATGCCCGTTCTACTGCCCGGATCTACTTTTTTCATGGAAATGAACTATGCACAGGCCCGTGAAATGATAAACAGGGGGTTGCCCGTTACCCTGGCTACCAACTACAACCCAGGCTCTTGTCCTTCGGGTAACATGCAATTTATGATGGCACTGGCATGCCTGAAAATGAAAATGACACCGGAAGAGGCCATCAATGCGGCTACCGTGAACGGGGCCCATGCCATGGACCTGTCTTCCCGGTTTGGTTCCATAACTGTTGGAAAAACAGCCAACGTTTTTGTTACCGCACCCATGCCGTCTTACGAATATTTTGCCTATGCTTTTACAAGCCCCTTGGTAGAAATAACTATATTAAACGGAAAAATTACAACAACATGATCTTTACCTTATCACAACAATTTGCCACGTTACTTGGGACACTTACCATAGTGCCGGCAGGCCACGGAGCCGTTTGTTTCCGTTTGGGAGATCTGGTTATGTATGTTGATCCCTATTCAGAAGCAGCGGATTACAGCACATTTCCCAAAGCAGATATGGTGCTTTTTACACACGACCATTATGACCATTACGATACAAAGGCCCTGGAACACCTGGTGACTGAAAAAACAGTATTCGTTGGGCCCAAGTGTATGGAAGAACACCTGAAGCTGGAAAAAACCCTGAACAACGGGGATGTCTTTCATTGGAAAGGAATAGAAATAAAAGCAGTTCCTGCCTACAATATTATTAACAAAAAGCCTGATGGGCAGCCATACCACCCCAAGGGCTACGGTAACGGGTATGTTTTTACCTTTGGAGACTTTCGGGTATATGCAGCAGGGGATACGGAACTGATTCCTGAAATGGAACAACTGGGACACATAGACGTGGCCGTGTTGCCCAAAAATCTTCCGTATACCATGAGCGATGAACAGTTTGTAGAAGCGGCCGTGCGTATTGGAGCTCCGGTGGTTTATCCCGTACATTATTTTGAACTGGATAAAGAAAGGCTGGAACGTGAACTGAAAGATAAAATACAACTTATTTACAAATAATGTTATGAAACAAATCATTGAATGTGTCCCCAATTTCTCTGAAGGGAGGGATAAGAAAACCATTGCCAAAATAGCAGATGCCATTTCAGGAACAGAAGGAGTCAAGTTGCTGAATGTAGATCCCGGTGTGGCAACCAACCGCACGGTCATGACCTTTGCGGGATCTCCCCAGGCGGTGGTAGAAGCGGCATTCCGGGCTGTCAAGGTAGCCTCTGAATGCATTGATATGCGCCACCACCATGGAGAACACCCCCGGATAGGAGCCACTGACGTGTGTCCTCTGATTCCCGTAAGGGGGATTACTATGGAGGAAACGGTTGCGTACGCCAGGGAACTGGCGCGCCGGGTAGGAGACGAGTTGGGTATTCCTGTATATTGTTATGAAAATGCCGCATTTTCTGAAAAAAGACGCAACCTGGCTGTTTGCAGGGCCGGCGAATACGAAGGATTGGAGGCCAAAATGACTGACCCGCAGTGGAAACCCGATTTTGGACCGGCAACCTATTCGGAACGTGTAGCATCTACCGGATTGACGGTGATTGGAGCCAGGGATTTTCTGGTTGCTGTTAATTTTAACTTGAATACCACGTCTGTCCGTCGGGCAAATGCCATCTCGTTCGATGTGAGGGAAAGAGGCAGGAAAGTGGTGGTGGACGGGAAAGAAACCAACCAGCCGGGTACGCTGAAAGCTTGCAAGGCCATTGGTTGGTATATACAGGAATACGGTATGGCACAGGTATCCATGAACCTGACCAATATTGCGGTTACTCCATTGCACGTAGCTTTTGACGAAGTGTGCGATAAAGCGCAAAAACGTGGTATTCGTGTGACCGGGACCGAGTTGGTGGGGTTAGTACCTAAAAACACCTTGCTGGATGCCGGCAAATATTTCTTGCGTAAGCAGCAACGCTCTTTGGGCCTTCCTGAAGAAGAGATTATTCGCACAGCCATCCGGACCATGGGCCTTGATGAACTGAAACCTTTTGACCCCAAAACAAGGATTTTGGAATACCTCCTGGAAGAAGAATCAACAGAAAAGGGCCTGTGCGATCTGACGTGCAGGGAATTTGCCTTGGAAACGGCCAGCGAATCGCCGGCTCCGGGCGGAGGTTCGGTGGCAGCCTACATGGGAGCCCTGGGGGCTGCTCTGGGCACGATGGTGGCCAATTTGTCTTCGCACAAACGCGGCTGGGATGACCAATGGGAATATTTTTCCAATTGGGCCGAAAAAGGTCAGGTTTTGGTGGCCGAGCTGTTGCACCTGGTAGAGGAAGACACGCATTCCTACAATAAAGTAATGGAAGCCTTTTCTTTACCTCGCGAAACAAAAGAAGAAAAGGAACACAGAGACCAGGCGGTAGAAGCTGCAACGTTGTATGCTTCGCAAGTTCCCTTACAAACCATGAAAACAGCCATCGGGGTATTTGATATTCTGGAGGCTATGATCGAGAAAGGGAACCCCAATTCTGTAACAGACGCCGGTGTTGGAGCCCCTGCTGTTTTGGGAGCTGTGAAAGGAGGGTATTTGAATGTGCTGATTAATACATCCGGTCTGAAGAACAAAGAAGCTGCCCGTGCATTGGAGGACGAGGCTGCAACATTGTTACAGTTGGCCTCGGCACGCGAGAAAGAGCTTTGGGAAAAAGTGAAAAATAAACTATGAATGTTATTGTATTAGTAGCAGGTATTGTGGCAGGGGGCCTGGCAGGAGGTATACTTGTCTGGTCCTTTCTGAACAAACACCTGAAAGACAAAAACCGGGAGCTTAAGGAAAAAGAAGCCGAGTTAAGGGATATGGGGGCCGAGCTGGCTTCTTCCAAAACGGCCCTTGAGCACAAAAATGAAGAACTGGCCGGTATGCAGGAAAAGCTTACCGTACAGTTTGAAAACCTGGCCAACAAAATCCTGGATGTTACCACACAGAAATTTGAAGAAAAAAGCAGCCAAAGCATGCGGCAAATGCTGGATCCACTCAAGGAGCAAATGACAGCGTTCAGGAAAAAAGTAGAAGACACGCATGTGGAAGACACAAAACAACGCGTTGCGCTGGACGAAAGAATCCGTGGCCTTATTGAGCAGACAAACCTGGTAAGTGCAGAGGCAAACAACCTGGCGCAGGCGCTCAAAGGCCAGAGCAAAACGCGTGGAGACTGGGGGGAAATGCTTCTGGAAAGGATTTTGGAACATTCCGGACTGGAGTTTGGTACGCATTACCAATTGCAGGAACACTATAAAAATCAAGACGGCAAGACCATAATTCCGGATGCCTTGGTACGCCTGCCGGGAGAGAGGGTAGTAATTATTGATTCCAAAGTATCTCTGGTGGCCTACGACAGGTATGTAGCGGCTACCAATGAACAGGAACAGGAAAAGGCCCTGGCAGAACATCTGATGTCCATAAAGTCGCACGTGGCAGACCTGGCATCCAAGGAATATACCAGCATAGAACATACGCTGGACTTTGTTATTATGTTTGTGCCTATAGAACCTGCCTATATTCTGGCCATACAAAAAGAACAGGCACTTTGGAACGATGCGTACAGCAAAGGCATTGTGCTAATAAGCCCCACCAATTTAATTGCCTGCCTTAGGCTGATATCTGATTTGTGGACCCGGGAATTGCAAAATAAAAACGCACTAAAAATTGCCGAAAGGGGAGAACTTATGCTGAAGAAATTTGAGGGATTTGTGGGTACGCTGGAAACCGTGGGTGCCTCTATCGGAAAATCCCAGGAAGCGTATGATACGGCCATGAATCAGCTGAAGACGGGTAAAGGCAACCTGATAAGGCAAGCCGTTATGCTAAAGGAGTTGGGGATAAAAGCTTCGGGGAAAAAAACTGTTCCGCTTTTGAAAGGCTTGGAAGAAGATCTAGATGATTCAGATGATTTGGACGATGCGGAAGATTAAAAAAGGTGGCTTTTAGGCCACCTTTTTTTTTGGGATTCGGACTGTTGCTTATTCTTGCGCCAGTCGTTTGTAGTTTTCGTAACGGATTTTTGCATGTTGCTCTGTGAGAACAAACAATTCCGCAGCCTGGTCGGGGAAGGTTTGCAGTAGTGAGCTGTAGCGAACCTCGCCTGTAATGAACTCTCGGAATTTACTCCAATCGGGTTCCTTGCTGTCCAGGGCAAAGGGATTCTTCCCTTCGTCTACAAGGGCGGGGTTGTACCGGTACAGGCTCCAGTATCCGCTTTCTACAGCCAGTTTTTCTTCGTATTGCGATTTGCCCATACCACGTTTAAGTCCGTGGTTGATACAAGGCGAGTACGCAATGATGAGCGCCGGTCCGTCGTAAGCCTCGGCTTCTTTCAGGGCCTTGAGCAACTGGTTGTGGTTGGCTCCCATAGCTACCTGAGCTACATAAACGTAGCCGTAGCTCATAGCCATCATACCCAGGTCTTTTTTGCGGATTTTCTTACCGGAAGAAGCAAATTTTGCAACAGCTCCTGCCGGGGTGGACTTGGAAGACTGACCTCCGGTATTGGAATATACTTCGGTATCCAGTACCAGTACGTTTACGTTCTCGCCACTGGCAAGGACGTGGTCCAGACCGCCGTAGCCTATGTCGTAGGCCCATCCGTCACCACCAATAATCCATTGGGACCGGGGAGTAAGGTACCCGCGTAGGTCGTAAATCTCACGCAACAGTTGCTGTTTGGATCCTTCCAGCATGGGTGTCATCTTTTCTGCAAGCGTTACGGCCTGTTCAAAATTGTTGCGAACAGGCAGGTACTCTGCAAAAACAGATTTGAGTTCTTCGCTGACATCTTTTTCCTCTTGTGCCTTTACAATCAGGTTGGCCAGTTTTTCCCGGATTTGTTCAGAACCTACGTGCATTCCCAAACCGTATTCGGCGTTGTCTTCAAACAGGGAATTGGCCCATGCGGGACCCCTTCCGTTGCGGTCTTTGCAATACGGAGAAGAGGGGAACGAGGCTCCGTAAATGGAAGAACAACCAGTAGCATTGGCAACCATCATGTGGTCACCAAAGAGCTGGGTGAGGGTTTTGATGTAAGGCGTTTCACCGCAACCGGCGCAAGCGCCCGAGAATTCAAACAACGGTTGTGTGAACCCAAGGTTTTTCACACTTTGATCCTTGGGTACCAGGGTGTCTTTATAACCAATGTTGGCATGCAGGTATTCAAAGTTGGCTTGCTCTGCCTTTTGTGTTTCTGCAAATACCATGGTAAGGGCCTTGGTTTTGGCAGGACAAATATCGGCGCAGTTTCCACAACCCACACAGTCGAAGGGGCTTATTTGTATAGTAAAAGTGTGTCCTTTGATGGGGCCAATCCCGGCTACACGTTTTACGCTTTCCGGAGCTTTGGCGCCTTCTTCATCTGTCATAACAAACGGACGGATGGCAGCATGGGGGCACACATAAACACACTGATTACACTGGATGCAGTTTTCAGCGGTCCATTCGGGAACAAATACGGCAATGTCGCGTTTTTCATAAGCCGCAGTGCCTGCAGGCATGGTGCCGTCTTCGTAACCGGTAAATACGCTAATAGGCAGGTCGTCTCCGTTCTGAGCATTGATTACGTCTGCTACGTGTTTTACCCATTCCGGTGCCAGGCGGTTGTGCGTATGGGCCTCAAATTTGCCTGAATTGTTTTTCCATGCGGGATCTATTTCTACTTTTTCAATTTCGCCCCCACGGTCAACGGCGGCAAAGTTCATATTGACCACTTTTTCACCTTTAAGGCCGTAAGATGCTATAATGGCATCTTTCATTTCTTTAACAGCCTGCTCGTAAGGTATTACATTGGCAATCTTAAAGAAAGCAGACTGCAAGATGGTATTGGTATGTCCTCCCAGACCAATTTCGTCTGCAATTTTTGTAGCATTGATGATGTAGAAATTGATATTCTTTTCTGCAAGCACCCGCTTAACAAAATCGGGGAGTTGTTTTTTGGTTTCTTCGGCATCCCACAAGCTGTTCAGCAGGAATGTACCGCCTTTCTTAATGCCTTTCAAAACGTCGTATTTGCGCAGGTAGTTGGGTACGTGGCAAGCTACAAAGTCCGGGGTGGTTACCAGGTAAGGCGAGTTGATGGGCAGGTCGCCAAAGCGCAGGTGCGAACAGGTAAAACCTCCCGATTTTTTAGAGTCGTACTGGAAGTAACCCTGGCAATATTTTGGGGTGGTATCTCCAATAATCTTAATAGTATTCTTGTTGGCACCTACCGTACCATCAGAGCCGAGTCCAAAAAATTTGCATTCATAGGTACCCGGTTTGGCAATGGAAACTTCTTCTTTCAGCGGAAGTGACCTGAAGGTTACGTCGTCTATGATACCAATGGTAAAGTTGTGTTTAGCTTCTTTGCGGGCGAGATTTTCAAATACAGATAGAATTTGAGCCGGAGTGGTGTCTTTGGAAGACAATCCGTAGCGTCCGCCAACAACAACGGGGGCGTTGGGGATGTCTGCATAAATGTTTTTAACATCCATGTACAGCGGTTCGCCAAGTGCTCCGGGCTCTTTTGTGCGATCAAGCACAGCAATGCTCTTGACAGTCTTGGGTATAACCCGCAGGAAATATTTTGCAGAGAAAGGACGGTACAGGTGAACCGATACCATACCTACGCGTTCTCCTTGTTCGTTCAGGTGGTCAACCGTTTCTTTAATGGTATCACATGCAGAACCCATGGCAATGATAATACGTTCTGCCTTGCTATCTCCGTAGTAGGTGAATGGCAGGTAGGAACGGCCTGTGAGTTCCGAAATTTCTCCCATATAACGGGCTACAATGTCGGGAACGGCATCGTAGAACGGATTGGATGCTTCACGTGCCTGGAAATACACATCGGGGTTTTGTGCCGTACCGCGTGTAACAGGCTCGTTGGGGTTAAGTGCTCTTTCACGGAAACCTGCCAACGATTTGGTGCTGATCATTTTTTTGAGTGCTTCGGAATCCAGCATCTCAATTTTCTGGATTTCGTGTGAAGTCCGGAATCCGTCAAAGAAATGAAGGAAAGGTACGCGGGATTTAAGGGTAGACAAATGGGCAACGGCTGCCATATCCATAGCTTCCTGCACACTTCCTGATGCCAACAAAGCAAATCCTGTTTGACGGCAAGCCATTACGTCTGAGTGGTCTCCAAAAATAGAGAGTGACTGCGCTGCCAATGAACGGGCCGAAACGTGGAATACCGTGGGAAGCAATTCTCCGGCAATCTTGTACATATTCGGAACCATCAGCAAAAGACCTTGTGAAGCCGTAAAAGTAGTAGCCAGGGCTCCTGACTGCAGTACGCCGTGTACTGCACCGGCAGCACCTCCTTCGCTTTGCATTTCCACTACTTTAAGTGTTTCTCCAAAAAGGTTCTTTTTTCCGTGAGCAGCCCACTCATCGGCGTATTCAGCCATGGTGGATGACGGAGTGATGGGGTAAATGGCGGCAACTTCACTAAAAAGGTAGCCAATGTGAGCTGCCGCATAATTGCCATCACAAGTGATGAATTTTTTTTCTTTTGCCATAGTAAAATGGTTTATGTAAATGTATTAAAGGGTGTTATAAATTTTCAATAGTGTTTGTTGCATAAAAGGATACTGCTCTTCCATGCTCTGTAACAGAGCAAGTTGTGAGCGGGCGCGTACCAGGTTGTGGCTGGGATAACGAATACGGTAATAAGTATCACCGTCTATGTAATCCATCAAAAACCGGAGGAATTGTTCGTAAGTAATGTACAAAGCTGAAAATGCCAATTGGGTTTTCTCTTGTTCATACAAAAACCAGGCCGCCTTGCTCAAATATCCGGTAGAAAATGCAGTATATCTTTCCGGGTCAAGACCTACTTCCGTAAGATCCGGATGGTCTTCCGGAACCCGGTTGGCATAGGAACGAATGGCATCTCCAAAATCAAACAGAACAGTTGCCTGCATAACGGTGTCCAGATCAATGGCACAGACCACCTGTCCGTCTTTATCAAATAAAAAATTAGAGAGCTTGGTGTCGTTGTGGCTGATTCTTTTAGGGATAGTACCGTCTTGTACCAGCTGCCAGAAAGCACCCATTTGTACTTTTCGTCTGTTAACTTCTTCTACCAGCTCAGGTACTTCCTGCAGCCGGTCTGCACGATTTTTAGCCAGTGCTGTGGAGAATTGCTCAAACCGGTAGCTGATGTTGTGAAAGCCGGGCAGGGTATCTGCCAACTCGCCCCGGAAATCAGACAACAGGCTATGGAACAACCCAACGCCTTCTCCTCCCGATTGAATCAGTCCCAGGCTGTCGGCATGCTCGTAAGTGAAAGTATCCGGAATAAACGTAAAACAGGCCCAATATTCATCGGATTGTGTGGCGCTGCCGGTTTTTGCGTGTTTTGTTGCACTACCGGCTTTTGCATCTGGCGTTGCACTTTCTGCTTTTGTTCCCGGGCTCTCCTTGTGGTACCACTTGCCTTCTTTTGTGGCTACCAGTCGGAACGTGACTCCACCTTTGGATAAAATATGCCGGGTCACTTTACTGATGTTTTCCATCATACCCGGTATGTTGGGAAAAATGGAGCTGTTCTTCCGTTGCAGGATATATTTCTGCTTTTCGGAAGTTTCTACCAGGAATGTATCGTTTATGAAACCTTCTCCCAGAGCAGCTACCCGGGTAACACGCTCCGGGATACAGAAATGTGAAACAATCAACTGTGTATCAGTCATGTTGGACCAATGATCAAAAGGGTTGCAAAGATACTAAATAAATAGCTCAGGGGCAATCTTTTTTATCAATCCCGTCAACACCTCTCCCGGGCCGAGTTCGGTAAAAGTACGGGCTCCGTCAAAGACCATATTGCGTACGGTCAGTGTCCACCTGACGGGTGAAGTGAGTTGTTTTTTCAGGTTTTCCTTGATCATGTCCGGGTCTGTATGAGGCAGCCCGTCTACATTTTGATATACGGGACAAACAGGTATTGTCAGGTGGGCATTGTCAATGGCTGCTTCCAGCGATTGACGGGCTCCTTCCATAAGCGGAGAATGAAAGGCACCTCCTACCGGAAGCATAAGTGCTCTTTTGGCACCGGCCTCTTTCATCAGACGGCAGGCATGTTCTACAGCTTCCACGGTTCCGGAAATTACTATCTGACCCGGGCTGTTGTAGTTGGCAGGAATGACAATGCCGACAGATTGCTGCACCTGCTCACAAATTTCTTCCACTTTTTCCTCGGCCAGATTAAGTATGGCAGCCATGGCAGAAGGCTCTTTTTCACAGGCAAGCTGCATGGCTTGTGCTCTTGCGCTTACAAGTAACAGTCCTTCCCGGAACGACAAGGCCCCTGTAGCGGCGAGGGCAGAAAATTCTCCCAGAGAATGGCCGGCAGCCATTTGAGGCGTGAAATCCGGCTGGCAAACAGCGGCAGCTACGGAGTGTAAATAAATAGCCGGTTGTGTGACTTTTGTTTGTTTTAATTCTTCTGCAGACCCGGTGAACATGATGTGGGAAAGAGAAAAACCCAACACCTTGTCGGCTTCTTCAAAAAGCGCTCTGGCTTTGGGATTAGCATCATACAGCTCTTTTCCCATGCCGGTAAATTGGGCACCCTGGCCCGGAAATACGTATGCATTCATAGGTCAAATATACATTTTTTTTCAAAGTTGAAGATTCTGCGTATCTTTGCCATCCCTTAAGAAACGGCCCAGTAGTTCAGTTGAATAGAACGTCAGATTCCGGTTCTGAAAGTCGGGGGTTTGAGTCCCTCCTGGGTCACACAATTAAACCTGAACCTAAGTAAAGAAGCAAGGCTGCGGAAACGAATGTCCGCAGCCTTTTTGTTTTATGACACTTGGTGCGCTTGGTTGGGAGAACTTGAGTGCGTCGCACTAATTTTGCCGGTTGCTGCACCAAAAGAACGGGAAACGCCTCCAGTTGCTACGCTGTCGCTTCGCAACCGGGCCCCTCCCTCCTCGGGTGCGAGGTTCCCCTTTTCTTTTGGTGTCAGCTCCCATGTTCATTTTGGGCACTTTACCTTCAATTCCGACCTTTACAGAACCGGACATTAGGACAGAAACGCATTTGAGTGCCTTACGCTTACTCTGGAGTGAAGGCTTACAGCTCGGTGCGGAACCATTGTGAGGTGCGGCCCAGCACGCGCATGCCGGCAACAAAGCCGCGGAGCTTCATGAGGTCGTCGCTTTCCATTCTGATAAAACAGGAATACGTTTTGCCGGATTGGGGGTCGTAAATGGTGCCGTCTTTCCATTCGTTCTTTTTCTTGTTGAATACAAAACCGTCCAGAAGCTGAAGACCAACGATAGGGCGGCTTTGCAGGGCCGGATCGGGATTCTTGTCGTCCTTGGGTGATTCGCCGTTTTTGTACTTTTCGGGAATCATATAAACAACGGTACCAATGTATTTTCCATCTTTCAGCTCGACAAGGATTTTAGTTGTCATTTCTTCATTCCACCAAATGCCTTCAATTTTAGCGGCATCTTGTGCTACCAGGGGCAAAGTGAACATGCCCAAAACAAATAATAAAAGTAGTTTTTTCATAACGTCACTAGTATTGATTTAAGAAATAAAAATAGAAAAAACGCGTGATTTACAAACCTGTCCGGCAGTAAGACAGCTAACAGCTATCTTGTAAAGGGCACAAAACGTACCGGCATCATATTTTTTGTGGTGATGCGTCCTTTCTTTTTTTCAATGAGTATCAGGTACTGAACCGCAAACTGAGAGCCTACGGGTATGATCATCTTTCCTCCTTCGGCAAGCTGTTCTAAAAGGGGTGGGGGAATATGTTCGGCACCGGCCGTAACCACAATGGCATGGAAAGGTGCTTTCTCCGGAAGTCCCCGGTATCCGTCCCCTACGATTACCCGGACGTTCTCGTACCCCAGTGCTTCCAATCGCTTCTCTGCGATTTCTCCCAGCTCGGGAATAATTTCCATGGTAAAAACCGAGTCTGCAATTTCCGCCAGAACGGCGGCCTGATACCCGGATCCGGTACCAATTTCCAAAATCCTGAAATGGGGACGGGGCTCTACAAGGCTTGTCATATAAGCAACAATGAACGGTTGTGATATGGTTTGACCGTGGCCGATAGGGAGCGGGTTGTCTTCATAAGCTTTGTTGGCAAGTTGACTGTCCACAAACAGGTGTCGCTCCACAGTGCGCATGGCCTGCAGGGTAGAACGGTGGGTTATGCCTCTGGCCACTATTTGGTCACGTACCATCTTATTACGCAAACGTTCGTAATTTTGGGATAAGGCCGGTTGGGTCCCTATGAGTAAAAACAGAAATAGTATATATTTTTTACTAGCTGAAGAGAAAAGCATAATTAAAACCCCTGCAAATTAATCTATTACAAATTTAATTCTTTTTTGCTGTTATAAAAAAGTGTCCGGGTAGCAGCGGATTTGATTATCTTTGTACAGATAAACGAACATAAAGCAGAGAAGCAACTCCGCATGAAAAGGAAAGTCAAGAAAGCAGTACAGGCAACAGCACGGCCGGGATGGCGAACGGTTGTGCCGGCAGGATTGAAATGGGCTGTAAGGATGCCAGTGCCGGCAGTTTTTGTGGTCGTAGTGGCTGTTCTGTTTGTTGCTTGCGGGAGTCCGCGTTTGGGTGTATATAAGGTACGGTTGCAGAATGTTGTCAGTTCACCGCCACCCCCTGTACGTGACATGATGTTTTCCACGGCAGAACAACCGGACGGCTCTACCTGTTATATATATGAGACCCCTTTTTTAAAAACAACCTGGAAATTATCCAACACAAGGTTTGGGCTGGTACTTGAGAATAAAACAGCGGACTCTCTGGTTGTCTTCTGGGAAGAAGCCGCTTATGTCAACCAGCACATGGATACGCTGCGGGTTATTCATGACGGAATTGATTTTTTTGAGAAAGAACGGGAGCAACTTCCTACGATACTGGATCCTTTAGGGAAGGTAACGGATTTCCTGATTCCCGTTGATAATATCCGGTACGATCCGGACAATTTTACTTTGTGGAGTATCAACCACTTGTTTTATGAAGGGAAAAGGGATATTGGTCAGCGGGTAATCGTAATTTTACCCATGGAAATTCAAGGGGAACGCATAGAGTACCGTTTTATATTTCTTGTAGAAGACTGGAAGGTGGGTCTTTAAACATTGCGGATTCCGTTTTTTGTTTTACTTTTGCAGTCCCTAAACAGTATGGTGATCGTAGCTCAGTTGGTTAGAGCGCTAGATTGTGGCTCTAGAGGTCGGGGGTTCGAATCCCCTCGTTCACCCTGATTAAAGAGAAAAAAGTGCTTAATTTGTTTTGGAGTTTCAATTTTCTCTTTATCTTTGCAACCCCTTTGCGGAGGGTGCTAAAAAAAAGATAGTTCATTGAAAGATTGGAAGAGTACAAGAAGTACGAAGTACAACAAGTACACAAGAGCAGAAGTCAGTTTCTTAAAAAAGAAGG